>Ga0100380_10000323_pt1 | contig 53579 bp, 58 predicted proteins | sample CryGeymeta201504_FD_80417 | JGI IMG/M metagenome (GOLD analysis project Ga0100380, IMG submission 80417) | Groundwater microbial communities from Crystal Geyser aquifers in Utah, USA - Crystal Geyser metaG 2015-04 | ecosystem: Environmental > Aquatic > Deep subsurface > Groundwater | place... | reverse complement strand
TATACCATCTGTCCCAAAAAGTTTCATTTTAGGTTTTAGGTTTTAGGTTCTAGGTTCTAGGTTCTAGGTTTTAGGTTCTAGGTTCTAGGTTCTAGATATACTGAAACCTGATACCTGATACCTGATACCTGAAACCTGAAACCTGACGCCTATTTCTTCCTCCTATCTTTTTATAACAACCTTTACGCTGACTTCCTGCACGTCTGTCCTTATATTTCTGCCGGCCATATCAATGCGCGCAGTCTGCGTAAAAGTCTTATCAGCGTCTGAAATATCAACAGGCTCGGTCCTCAGAAATTTTATCCTGCTCACCTCTGTCCTTACTCCCTCAATAGTCAAATCCTTAGGCAAGACCTCCACAGAACTCACAACAAACCCTTCCTTAGGACTGCCGGCCATAATTGCATGGACAGGCACAGTTTTCATAATCGTCTCTTCCAGAACAATAGATACAGACGAGGGGGTTATATCTGTAATGTTAATTGTAGGGGGAATTTTTACATCGTCCTTGTTTATATAATATATGCCTTTCCCCTTCTTTGCCTTGCTTAAATCCACATGAACTCTTATATCAGACGGCTTCATATTTCTGAGAAGTCTCTCTTGCCCGCTCATACTCACATTTACAGATTTTGTCCCCTGCTTGACGCTCTCAAGTCCGCGGGGGATATTTTTAAGTTCAAGGAGCGCTTCCATCGATACCTCAGACTGTCCCTTTGAGATAACAAAAAACCACAAGATTATCGCCATGACAACAGCAGTAACCTTAAGCCCGAGATTCTCAAGCAGCAGCCCTCTCATCATGCCGCCTTCTCCGGGTAGCTCGGAGTCTTCGACTTCTTGGATGTAAACATATCTGTTAATATATCACGAAGAGTTCCCATGTCAATATGGGTTTCAAGTTTCCCGCCGACAGCCATAGATATATTGCCTGTCTCTTCAGAAACTATAATAGCAACCGCATCTGTCTCTTCTGTAAGCCCGAGCCCCGCCCTGTGCCTTGTCCCCATGGCTTTATCAATCTCGGAACTGAGCATTATGGGGAGAAAGCAGCCTGCTGCAACAATCCTGTTGCCCTTTATAACAACCGCTCCATCGTGTATTGGAGATGAAGGATGAAAGATGCTGAGGAGTATTTCACGCGTAACCCTGGCGTCAAGCGATGTGCCTATCTCAACAAATTCATTCAGGCTTGTTTCACGCTCAATAACAATCAATGCGCCGATTTTTCTGTTTGCAAGGGCCACGGAAGCCTTGAGTATCTCTTCCAGAGATTTGAGTTCCTCGGCAGAGGTGAATGACTGCAAAAACGGCGTCTTGCCCATACGCGCAAGCGCCCTTCTTATCTCAGGCTGGAAGAGCACTATAAGCGCTATAACTATCTGCGCCCAGAAGCTCTGGATTATCCAGTCCATTGTATAAAGCCCTGTATAGCCTAACAGGAGAGAGGCCAGCATCAGCACCCCTATGCCAATAAGCATCTGAACAGCCCTCGTGCCTTTTATAAATAGAAGCAGACGGTAAAGGAGAAGGGACACGAGAATAATGTCCAGAATATCCTGCCACCTTAATTGCCTGAATATTTCCACTTCAAACCCTCTTTTTAAGCCACTCTTTAGGATTTACTGCATGAACGTTTCCGTTTCCATCCGAATAAACCACTCTTGCAATCCGCGCATTGAGTATTATCCTTTTGCACATCATGCACGGCTCTGAATGGCATTCACCTGCGCTGTCATCAACGCCCGATATATAAATGGTTGCGCCTTTAAGCTCATGAACTGCCGCGCGTATTACTGCATTTGCCTCTGCATGAACGCTGTGGCAGAGTTCATATCTTTCGCCGTGAGGGATTTGAAGTTCCTTTCTCGTGCATTTTCCAACCTCAAGACAATCCTTCATGCCCGCCGGAGCGCCGTTATATCCGGTGCTGACAATGATATTGTCTTTCGTAATCACCGTGCCGTATTTGCGCCTGAGACATGTAGCCCTGGCCGCAACAGCCTTGGCTATGCCGATAAAGTATTCATCCCAGCCCGGCCTCTTACTCTTCTTTTTGATTTTAGGCATGTTCTATATTATTAAATTCAGAGGAGAAAATGCAAAGACGGATATAAAGACCGAAAAATAGAGATAGAACTATAAACGCTTTGAATTACCTGTCATTGCGAGAACCCGAAGGGTTCGTGGCAATCTCATTGCAAAAGGCGGGATTGCTTCGTTTCACTCGCAATGACAACTTTCTATCTCTATTTTTCGGTAAAGAATATTATTTTCTCGCCCATAAAAACGCGGCGGAAAAGAGCGCCGTGACTATCAGGACGATTGTGCCGCCCGGCGAGAGGTCAAACTGAGATGAAAGATAAAGCCCTGCTATCGTAGAAAAAAGCGCAGCAGAACATGAGATGAGCAGCATCGGATAAAAACTCCTTGAAAGCAGTTGTGCAACAGCGCCCGGTATTACAAGAAGGGCGGAGACAAGGATAATCCCCACGACCTTGATGGAGATAACAATCGCCACCGCCATGGCCAGCAGAAAGAGCGATTTAATCAGGCGCGTCGGGATGCCGCTTACAATCGCAAGCTCTTCGTTGAATGTCGTAAACAAAAGCTCCTTCATAATCATCATAATCGCAGCAAGGATTACAACCGTTACTGCAATTGTCAGCCACATCTCGTTTTCACTTATTGCAAGAATGCTGCCGAAAAGATAGCCGAAAAGGTCTACATTGTAATTCTTTGAAAGGCTTATCAGGACTATGCCGAGAGCCATTGAGCTTGAAAAGAATACTCCTATGGCGGTATCTTCCGCCACCCTGCCCTTTGAGCTTATTTTCTCAATTCCGAATGCCACCAGGATGGAATATATCATCGCAGTTATGACAGGATTTACGCCTGCAAGAAAACCTATTGCAACTCCTCCGAATGCCGCATGGGAAATGCCTGCGCCTACGAAGGAGACTCTCCTCAGCACAACAAAGACAGAGACCACGCCTGCAAGTATGCTGACAGCTATGCCGGTAACAAGAGCCCTCTGCATGAACCCGTATGATAAGATTTCCATTATTTCCTCAACCTCTCACATTTGTCACACCTGTCGGAATGTATCATTATATCCACATTCTTGCCATAGAGCCTTTCAAGCACATTCTCGTCAAGCGCGCCAAGAGGCGCTCCGTGGTAATAGAGAATTTTGTTCAGGCAGGCAATCTCATCAACATAGGATGTCACAGCTCCGATGTCATGCGACACCATAATAATCGTAAGCCCGAGTCTCTTCTGAAATCCTTTAAGGAGATGATAGAAATCTTCCTGCCCGACAACATCTATGCCTGTGCTCGGCTCGTCAAGTATAAGTATCTTTGGATTGCTCACAAGCGCCCTGGCAATAGAGATGCGCTGCTGCTCTCCGCCTGACATCTCGCCAAATTGGAAGTTCTCGTTCCCCGCCATCCCGATAAGCTCTATGTATTCAAGCGCCTTTTCTTTTTCCTTTTTTGAAGGCCATCTGAAAAGTCCGAGCCTTCCGTATAATCCCATTGTCACAACATCTATTGCCCTTGCAGGGAAATTAATGTCAAGGTTAAGATGCTGCGGCACATAACCGAAAACTCCTGTTTTCAAACATTCCTCGGAAGACTTGCCCAGCACCCTTACCTCTCCTGTAGAATGCTTAATAATGCCGAGTATTGACTTCAGGAATGTTGTCTTGCCGCTGCCGTTAGGCCCGACAATACCGAGAAATTTTCCTTCTTCAAGGGAAAGGTTTATATCCTTCAATATCTCTTTGCCGCTGAGGGTTACGGAGAGATTTCTTATTTCCAATGCATTCACTTCATCCCCTCTTCCATTATTGAAAGATTATATCTCATAAGAGATATATATGTATCCCTGCCCTTAACATTAGCGCCGCCAATCGGGTCAAGAAACAAAACCTTTGCGCCTGCCTCTCTTGCAATCACCTCTGCCATCTTCGGATTGAACTGCGGCTCCGCAAAGATAATCCTTGAGCCGGCCCTCTTTATCTCACTCACAATCTTTGCAATATGTTTCGGGGAAGGCTCTCGGCCCGGAGATTCCTCTATAACCCCTGCCACCCTGAGCCCGTATCTTTTTGAAAAATAGTTCCATGCCGGATGAAAGGTTACATACTCCTTTACACGGAAACTTTTTACTCTATTCATAATCTCGCGGTGAAGGGCGTCTAAATCTTTTTTATATTTCTCCGCATTCTCTCTGTAATATGCCTCTCCCTGCGGGTCAGCCTTAGAGAGAGCATTTTTTATCTTATCCACAACTGTTTTCATCAGCACAGGGTCCAGCCATACATGAGGGTCGCCAGATTCCTGATGCGCCTTTTCTTCAGAGCCGCCTGCGCCATCATGAGAATGAACATGCCTTATCAGGGGAAGCCCCGATGCTGCATCAACTATAATGAGATTCCTGTTAGAAGACGCCTTCATCATCTTCTCTGCCCAGAATTCAAGCCCTGCGCCTACCTTTACAAAAACCTTTGAATTTTGGATTTTCATCATATCAAGCGGCGTCGGCTCAAATGTATGAGGCGAGGCGCCTGGATAGAGCATCACCAGCACACTGACTCTGTCTTTGCCGACCTGTCTTGTAACATCGCCAAGGGAATAAATGCTCGCAACAACCTTTATCTCTTCTGCATGGGAGGCATGAGCAAAAGACAAAAACACTGCTATCAGAATTATGGCAAATCTTTTCATATCTTTTATGCCTTCTATGGTAGCGGTGTTTGAAATTACTGTCAAGACAAAGCAGTTCGTGTAAAATATCAGAATGGAAAACCAGGAAAAATCCTCGGCATTATATTTCAGAGACTTCCGCATCTTCTGGCTCGGCCAGTTGATTTCCCTCTCAGGCACCTGGATGCAGTCTGTTGCGCAGGGATGGCTGGTATACTCCTTGACAAAATCTCCTTTTTATCTCGGAATGACAGCAGCCGCATCAACCCTTCCGATACTCCTCTTCACACTCATCGGAGGCATTGCGGCAGACAGATTCAGAAAAAGAAACCTCCTGATAGCAACACAGGCATTATCAATAGTCCCCGCGCTTATGCTCGGCATATTTACGGATATAGGCGTAATAACCGTGGAGCAGGTAATCTTCTTTGCATTTTTTCTCGGCACAGTAAATGCCTTTGACATGCCGGCAAGGCAGTCGTTCGTCGTTGAGATGGTCGGCAAAGGGCATCTCCTTAATGCCATTGCGCTCAATTCCGCCGCCTTTAACGGCGCGCGGCTCATAGGCCCTGTCATTGCCGGGCTGGCAATAGCATATATGGGGCTTCCCTCGTGTTTTTTTCTGAATGCCGCAAGTTTTATCCCTGTGATAATCGCCCTCTCAATGCTAAAAGCAAAAGGCGAGATAAGGAGCGCGCAAAAAGGGTTTTTAAAGGACTTAGCTGAAGGTTTTTATTTTATAAAGGGTCGGAAGAACATCCTTTACATGATGCTTCTCATCGCTGTCTTCAGCCTTTTCGGAATCCCGTTTACAAGTTTTCTGCCGGTCTTTGCCGAAGAGATATTCAATGCCGGGCCAACAGGGCTGGGTCTTCTTGTAAGCGCCACCGGATTAGGCGCTCTTTCGGCAGCCATCATGCTCGCATTCAAAAGTGACATGAAAGATAAATTGAGGTTTATGTCCCTGTCGGGATTATGTTTTTCATTGGCGCTTCTCTGCGCATCATTTTCAAGACTCTTTGCGGTTTCACTTTTACTGCTAATGATGGCAGGCTGGGGGATAGTCAGCTTCCTTGCAACGGCCAACAGTTTTATTCAACTGTCAACAAGCGACAACCTCAGAGGAAGGGTAATGAGCGTTTATTCTTTCGTATTCCTCGGTTTTACGCCGATAGGTAATTTCCTCATGGGCCTAATGTCAGAGCGCATAGGGACAACAAACACCGTTGCGGCGGCATCGCTTGTATGCCTTGCGGGAGCGTCAATTTTTGCAATAAAACACATGAACGATAATTGAAAAATAACTCCTGATATATTAGTCTTTATAGACAATGAAAATACTTGCGATAGAAACATCAACAATGCTCGGCGGAATAGCAATCATGGATGATTCCTCCGCCTTTGGCGGATCGGGCGGACTGATTGCAGAAAGCAGGCTCAATGTCAAAACAACCCATTCAGAGAGGCTTATAACAGAGATTGAGCGCTGCCTCAAACAGTCAGGCGTCAAAATATCTGATATTGACGTCTTTGCAGCCGCGACAGGCCCCGGTTCTTTCACAGGGCTGAGAATCGGACTGAGCACTGTCAAAGGATTCTCCTATGCAACTGGGAAACCGATAGTCTCTGTGCCGACGCTTGAAGCGCTCGCATGGAACTTTCCTTACAGCAGATACCCCGTCTGCACAATGCTTGATGCAAGGAAAAAAGAGGTCTATGCAGGGTTATTTAAATGGGAAGATGAACATAATCCCCCCTCACCCCCCTTTAGCAAAGGGGGGATGGGGGGATTTTCAGGTGGAACATTTATAAAACTTATTTCTGAGTCCTCAGTTAGCCCGGAAGAATTTATGCGCAGTTCTCTCCTTGTTACTGATTATGATAAATTCATATTCGCCGGAGAGGGAGCTGCGCTTTACAGGGATAAGATAATTGAGGCCCTGGGTGAAAAGGCTGTATTCGCATCTCCGGAAAAAACAGTCCCATCCCCTGCGAATGTCGCAGTTCTTGGACTGAAAAAGGCTAAGGCGGGAGAATTTTCAGAGCCTGTCAGCCTTATCCCCATGTACATAAGAAAATCAGAGGCAGAGGTAAAGTGGCCGAAGATTCGCTAAGGCGAAAGGGACTTACAATTACAATAAGGACAATGCAGGAATCTGACCTGCCTTCTGTAGTTGCAATTGAGCGCCTCTCATTCAGCACGCCGTGGTCGGAAACATTGTTTTTTAATGAAATCTATAAGCAGCGTTCCATCCCAAAGGCTGCTGTCATAGATAACAGGATTGTCGGATATATATGCGCAAACCATGTTGCCGACGAGGGGCATATCCTGAATCTTGCAGTCCATCATGATTTCAGAAGAAGGGGGATTGCAAAGACGCTGGTTGAAAACATCCTTGCAGAACTAAAAGAAAACGCCTGCAGGTTTTTATATCTTGAGGTGAGGGCGTCAAACAATGCCGCAAGGAAACTTTATGAAGGCTTTGGATTCAACATAGTTAGAACAAGAAAAGCGTATTACACAGAGCCGAAAGAAGATGCAGTGATTATGATGCTGAGGCTTTAGCCTTTTTTATCTCTCTTTCCCGACAACTCGGCAATACTTTTTATTGCAATCAAAAATCCATCTTTCAATTTTTTATCCTTTATTCTTCTGAAGAATTTGAGAAGTTCAATCTCATTATCGCTCAGTGCGCCATAGGGGCTGACAGCTTCAGATATCATCATCCTTCCTTCATCCAGAACAAACCTGCTCAAGGGGATATTCAAGGCGCGCGCAATCTGGGGAAGACGCGATACGCTAATCTCGCTCACTCCTTTTTCATATTTCTGAATCTGTTGATAAGAAATACCCACCCTTTCCGCCAGCGCCATCTGGGACAGCCCTGCCGCCTTCCTCACAATTCTTATCAGGCTTCCAATATGTCTTTTATCTGTGTCTCTGTTCATAATACGCTGCATAATTTTGCTTGTTGCGGTATAAAATGTCTATAAACCAGAGGTTGCAATGAGAATTGACAAATACAGCTTAAAGTAGTATTATTTGGCGTGAAGACTGATAATAAAAAAATCTTAGTCGCTGACGATGATGTTCTCCTTCGGAAATTATTAAATGACCTCCTGACTTTTTATGGCTATGATGTAGCCTGTGTCAGCAATGGAAAAGAGGCGCTCGCGCGGATAGAGACAGACAGCTATGACGTCCTTATAACTGACTATATGATGCCTGAGATGAATGGCATAGAACTTATAAAAAAAGCGCGCTATATTAAAAAATCATTGGCAATAATAGGCATGAGCGCCTCGGAGGAAGAGAAAGGATTCTTAGCTGCCGGAGCAAATCTTTTTATAGCCAAGCCTTTCAGCCCTTATGCGCTAAAAAATATAATTGAGGAAATCTGCCTTACTTAGAATCCGCCTGAGGCGGACCTTATTGATTCCATAATCTTAGCCCGCGTCGTCACTGCTGTGCCTACTTCGCCCACAACAATGCCTGCCGCATGATTTGCAATAACCGCCGCCTGCTGCATAGTCGCGCCTGATACATGGGCCAGTGTGAAGGCTGCAATAACAGTATCGCCCGCCCCTGTAACATCATAAATCTGTCTTGCAACGGTGGGGATATGCGTGACCCTGCCTTTATCAAAAAGGCTCATGCCGTCCTCGCCCCTGGTTATCAGCGCTGATTTGCAGGGGAGTTTTTTGAGAAGCGCCCTGCCTGCCTTAATCAGGGACTTTTCGTCTTTTATCTCAATTCCTGCGCCGTGCGACGCCTCCATAATATTCGGCGTTATCAGCGAGACATTCTTGTAACAATGAAAATGCCCTGCCTTAGGGTCCACCGCAATAAATCTATTCTTTGCCCTTGACGCCTTTACCACCTCCGCCACAAGTTCAGGGGAGACAATCCCCTTTTTGTAGTCGGATATTATCACTGCATCGTGGTCCCTGACCGCGCTCTTTATGCAGTCAATAAGCGCCTCAAAGGCCCTGCCTGCAACCTTCCTTTTGTCCTCCCTGTCAAACCTGACAACCTGCTGGTTATGCGCTATTACCCTGGTCTTGACTATTGTGGGCCTCCGGTCGTCAAAGATGCATGAGCCGATACCCTTTTCATCAAGAATGCTTTTTAAGACGCCGCCAGCGCTGTCTTTGCCGGCTATTCCGACAACAGTCACCTGTCCTTCAAGACTGACAATATTATGCGCAACATTGGCCGCTCCGCCTAAGAGGAAGTTCTCATGGGTAACTTCTACAACAGGAACCGGCGCCTCCGGCGAGATTCTGTTGACCTTGCCCCAGATATAGCGGTCCAGTACCAGGTCGCCGATTACGAGTATCTTTTTCCTGCTGAAATTGTTGAATAGCTTAAAATAATCCATCTGTTAAAGAATAAAACATCAGGAGTTAAAAATCAATAAAGGGCGGCGTTAACGCCTTGCACCAGGCTGTCTATCTCATCTGCTCTTATGGTCCGTGCATCAAGCAAAAGCGCATGGTCCTTAATCCTCGCAATAATTGCAGGAGTCCCTTTCCTCAGCCTTTCTTCAAGGTCGTTGACAGAGATATTCTCAGGGCTTATTAACACGGCATAAGTCGGGAATTCTATCTCAGGCAATGAGCCTCCTCCAGCCTTTGATGTGTCCTCTGTTACCTCTATTTTTGCAGCCTTTCCGCCTGAGGCGCACTTTCTCTTTAACCGCAGCGCTATCTGCTTTGCCCTCTCCTTTATCCTCTCTGGTTTCTGGAGAAGCATCTTAAGCGTAGGAATATTCTCCACTGCCTTATCTTCATCAAGATATTCCATAAGCGCTGCCTCAAAAGCCGCAAGTGTAAGCTTATCTATCCTGAGCGCCCTGGTCAGAGGGTTTTTCTGGAGCTTTTCAATATATTCCTTTCTGCCGACGATAACGCCTCCCTGCGACCCTCCGAGGAGCTTGTCGCCGCTAAAGGTTACAACATCCACACCGGATTTTATTATTTCCCGAACCGAAGGCTCGGAGTGTATTCCGTAGGGCTTCAGGTCTATCATGCATCCGCTTCCAATGTCATACATCACGGGAATGTGATATTCCTCTGAAAGCTTTTTTAAATCAGCAGCAGGAGCCTCCTCAGTGAAACCTGAAATCCTGTAATTTGACTTATGCACTTTGAGAATTAATGCCGTGTTTTCATTAATTGCATTTTTATAATCATATAGATGAGTCTTGTTCGTGGTCCCGACCTCTCTCAGAACTGCGCCGCTTAACGACATAATATCAGGCACCCTGAAAGAGCCTCCTATTTCAACAAGCTCTCCCCTTGAGACAATAACCTCCCTGCCCTTTGCCAGAGCGCTGAGGCACAGGAGAACAGCGGCAGCATTGTTGTTGACTATCAGAGCATCTTCAGCGCCTGTAATTTCACGGAGGATTCCTGTGATATGGGCATATCTCTTCCCGCGCCTGCCCTCTTCAAGATTGTATTCAAGGTTGGAATAGCTCTCTGCGATTTTTTTTACATTATCAAGGATTTTCTCGGATAATATGGACCTGCCGAGGTTTGTATGTATGACTATGCCTGTTGCGTTTATAACAGGCTGAAGGCTGAAAGCCGAAAGTTTTTCTATCTTCATCTCTATCTCGCCTGTCATCCCTTCCACCGATACATCCGTGGAAGACGCATCCATTATCTCTTTTCTCCTCATATCAATCACATCCCTGATTGCCTGAAGAACATATCTCCTCGGATATGCCCTGCACCATCTGACGCCCGCATCGCCCTTGAGTATCTCGTCAACAGAGGGTAATTCCTTGAGTAATTTCTGCTTTTCGCTCATGCAGATTTTCTAACACAATTAACGCAAAAATGCAATTTTAGCCATGATGTATTTTCTATGGCAGGCACAGTCTCCTGAATCAGATAACCTAAAATTGCAACTTTAAGTTGACATACTGCTGTTATATGGTTTAAATTCATTTTATGAAAACAGCAGGCATATTAATACTGCTCGCTCTTGTCATCCCGTCAACAATTCCTCACATCACCATTTCTGACGCCGCAAACAACAATCAATCGTCAATCTTTACCGTTGATGTCTGCAGTCCGTTGAGTTCAGCTACAACTGCAAATGCGGATATGCCTTCTATCTATGAATGCGCGTACTGCATTTCTCCATTACCATTAATAAGTTCCTACACTGAACTTAATCCTCTATTCAATCCATTCATCACAGCCTTTCAAAAAGAACGCCCTCCAAAAGTTTAATCTTTTCTAAGCTTTAAAATTCCGGAGTGTTTTATCTTTAGTATTCTGAGAGACCCTTTCAGTTTCTCAGATAGGAAAGTCCTTATGAAGGACTTTTCTCCCCGTTTAGCTTGACTCCACTTCGGGATTTTCCTGGAGTGGAGTCTCTTTTTAATGGATATTTAAGATTGCAGATTGACCGTGGTTTCTTTGAAACCGGAAATTTATTAATAAAAGGAGAAAAGTATGGAAGAAAAAAAAGAGATGCTTGAAGAAAAAACTCTTACAAGGAGGAGCCTGCTCTCAGGCGCAGGCAAGATTGCAGTCGTAGGGGCAGGCATAGCCGCCGTATCAGGAGGGCTGAGTCTGTTCTCAAAGGCAGAGGCTGCCAAGAAGGCTTCAGAACTTCCCTGGCCATACAAGAAGTTGACTGAGGCTGATATGAAAAAAGTAGGTAATATTGCCCATACTAACTGGCCCAAGCATTTTTGCACCTATGCTACGTTAAGCGGGTTAGTTACTGTGCTCAGGGAAAAGGTGGGAGGCCCTTGGCTCTCATTCCCGATGGACCTCGCTGATTTTGCCCACGGCGGGACAGCAGGATGGGGCGGAACATGCGGGACATTGATTGGTTCGGGCATTGTTGCAACCCTGGTAGCCGGGCCTGCAGTAGGTGAGCAGATAGAAAATGAGGTGATAAAGTACTATTCAGAGGAGTCACTACCAATCTTTATGCCGGAGCATCCGATAGTGGAACTCAAGGCAAAGAGCGTAAGCGGCGCTCCTATCTGCCATATCTCTGTAGGTAGATTTATGAAGAGGGAGGGAATTGCGGAAGGAAAGGGCCCTGAGGGTATTGGATTCCTTAGCGAACAGCAGATTGATAGGTGCGCCAGGCTTGCAGCCGATATGGCAATAAAGACAGCGAGGCTTTTGAATCTTTACGCTGACGGCAAATTCGTAGCTGGTACTCCTCCTCCTCTCATGACGCTCAAAATGCACCCCACTCAGAGTAACTGTACCGATTGCCACGGAGAAAATATTCCAAAGGCAGGACCATTTGGAACAGGGATGGAGACACTAAAGAAACTCGGCGGAGCACATTAAAAAGAACTCCGGGACATGCATTAAAAGGCGGGGCATAGCCCCGCTTTTTTTATCCGTATCGTAAAATAGGACATTCTGAAGTATAAAGGCTGTAATCTGCTTTCCCCCGTTAGAAATAATGCCCTGCTGGAATTTCTAATAGGGTTTACATTGAAAGGAGAAATTTAATAGATGCGGGAGGTCTTGGATGCCCGAAGCCTGTTATGATGGCTGAAGATGCAGTTTCCAAAATAACCGAAGGAATAGTTAATATCCTTGTTGACAATGACTCTCACAAAACACTTGCGACAAAAAGCAGCATTGACAGCGCTGTGAATTCTTCTAAAGGCTATACGGCTGAAGACAGATATGTTAAAGTAAATTTTGCGTATATCAGGGACATAATACAAAAAATATAGCCTATCGTCACATGGCAAGGAAGCGGGGTTTGGAGGGAAAGGTGGTTGTCTCATTCGTTGTCTGCGCCGATGGCGTGGCGCAGGACATAACGATAACAGAAAGCTCAGGCTTTGAGATTCTTGACAGAAGCGCGGTTGAGGCGGTCAGAAAAGCCTCGCCGTTTCCAAAGCCGCCTGTAAAGGCAGCGCTGATAATACCGGTAGTCTATAAACTAAATTAAATGAAACGAAGAGCATATATCATACTCCTTGTTGTTTTATTCCTTGCATCATGCGCCAGGCAGCCTGATTATCCAGAGCCTGAACGGATAGGCTCTGATGTTGCGATTAATATTAGTTCCCTTAAGCCGGCGGCGCCGGAATTTTTCACCTATCATTACAACAAGAGCAGAAATATAAATTTCTTTGTGATAAATATTGATGGGAAAATCTTCTCATTCTTTGATGCATGTGAACGGTGTTATCCGAAAAAACTCGGCTACAGATTTGACAACGGGAGTGTCCTATGCAGGGCCTGCGATATAAGGTTCCCTCTCTCGGAAATAGAGAAAGGAGTCGGCAGTTGCTCGCCTATTAAACTTGAAGGCTATGTTAAGGACGGGAAATATTTTATCCCTGTCTCAAACATTGAAGCCAAAGCGGATAAATTCTGAGGAATGCGCCAACGCCGTCATTCCTACTTCAAACAGCGCCTCTATCTATAAAATCAGACATTTTTACTGTAAGGGTTATTGCAATCCAATCGTCAGGGCATTTATTTTCTCAAAATGCTTTTTGTTATTCGTAAGGAGGATAAGGTTATGCTTCAGGCATATAGAGGCAATAAGAATATCAAAATCTCCAATTATGTTTCCCTGTTTACGCAGTTTATTCCTTTCTCTTCCAAAGATTTTGCATACTTCATGGTCTATTGATAAAACAGTTATACCTTCAAGAAAGGTCTCCAGTATTTCGAGGCTGGCATTATAATCTTTTGAACCGTATACGCCTTCGTAAAGTTCGGCAACGGATATGATGCTCGTGCAGATGCCGGAAGAAGCAAGCTTTTCGAGTTTTATAGTTATTGTTTCGACGCCATTAAGATGGTCTATTATCCAGTCGGTATCAATAAGGTATTTCAAAGTTTGACCCTTGGTCTCGTAGCTATGAGTCTGTCTGAATAAATGCCGCGTTTTAACTTTTCAGCGTCAACAAGCCCTTTCCATCCACCTGCGGTTTTCTTCAGCAGCTTGAGCGTTTTCTCTTTTCTTCTGGTTTTCATATGGTCTATATATTCAAGGACTTCTTTTTTGCTGTCTTCCGGCAGGTCTTTCAGCTTAGTAATAATTTTGTCTTCAATAACCTTTGCAGATAACATATCCCCTCCTACTAAATTGCACCTAAATTATACCATACCTCTAATAATATGCTCCTGAAAAGACCTATAGCCGTCAAGAGCGGATTTGAGGGGAGCGATTTTATTAAGAATGTCTTTCATTTTTACGTTTCAATATTTTCTTATTTTTCTTAAACCCTTGGTCAAAAAAAATATTACAAAATCTTTTCCATTTTTTGTCGGAGATTTTACTCGAAATCTTATTTTTTGAAATAGTGATAGAAAAATCTGATTCAAGCTTTCTTATTACAGCCAACGCTATATTGCGGGCATAGTTCACTGGGGCTGTCTCCCCTATAGGATAAGAATACATTTTATAGTTTTTCTTATTAGCGACAGGATATTTTTTATGCACTGGGCTTGGTACAGGATAACGGCTCTCTATATATGCTTTTTCTAAGATATCAATTAATTCTTTGCCATGATATCCTTGAAGTTTTTGTGATATGTCAGCCGTTGACAGTACATTTTCTAAACATAAGAGCCCGAATAATTTTTGTAAATCGTGTCCAAGGCCTTTTGCTATCTTATTTACTTTCTCTAACTCATTGCAGTTAGATTGACTCTCATATTCTTTTGCCTTTGTTGCAAGCAAATATGCCTTACAAATCTTTTCAAGCCCTTGATGACAAAAGAAGGTGCTATATTCATGCCACTTATTAACAGCTTCAAATTCAAAACTGATATAAAAATCTTTGATTCCATAAGATATCCACAAATTAACAACTGACTCCATATTAATTTTCACAGCTTAAACCTCTCCCTCTTCCCGGCTGAGAATTTAGCCTTTATGAGCTTCAACTGCTTATCAATCTCGGAGAAAATCTTATTCACTTCTTCCTCTGTATATTCATAAGAACTTTTGTTTGAGCAGTTTCCGAGGATTCTGATTTTTTCAAGGATGTCGTTTGTTCGTTTGGAGGCTATTCTTTTAAACCGCTCATTTCTTGTTTCTTCGGTCATTTATCTTTTAATCCCTTTTTCTTTTTAATGTCTGCTTCCTCATATTCTGCAATATCTGGTCTTCCGCTTCCTTCTGTTCTTTTAATAATTTCAAAAGGCTTTCTGTGTCCACTTTTCTCCAGTAAGTCTTTTATTTCTTTTGACTTTTTAGTCATCATTTCAAATCTCTGGCGGGTTGTTAAGGACAACTGATACTTTAGCTCGAAAAGAATCTCTTTTTTTTCATCATGTTCACGCAGCTTCAATACAGGACTCATACATGCTCCTTTATAAATTGTTAAAAACAATACCATATATTTAGGATATTTGTCAAGATAAAAATTAATATTTTACATAAATAAAACCACTATTTATATGTGATATTAAAATTATCCTTTTATTTCAATGGGTTATTTATTATAAGCTTTAGCAGGATTTTCTTATCGCAAACTCATAAATGCCAGCGCCTCAACATGGTATGTATTGGGGAAGAAATCTATCATGCGGAGGGAATCAAGATTATATTTTTCGCTGAACTTCTTTAAATCCCTCGCAAGAGTTGCAGGATTGCAGGAGATATAAACAATCTTCCCCGGAGACGAATCAAGGATTTTCCTTGCAACATCAGGATGCAGTCCCGGCCTCGGAGGATCCAGCAGCACAATATCAAATTTTTCATGAATCCTGTATCTCTCTGCCGGCAAATTAATAAATCTGCAATTCTTTATGTTGTTTAATTTTACATTCCTCTGCCCGTCATCCGCCGCATAACTGTTATCTTCAACAGAGACAACCTTTGATGCATGCGCTGTTAGCGGCAGGGAAAAATTTCCCGCTCCGGCATAAAGGTCCAGGATGCGCAGGTTTTCCAGCGGCTGAAGTTCATTCACTATTAATTCAACAACCTTTCTGTTAAGCTCCCAGTGCGCCTGAAAAAAGCTCCAGGGAGTAACAGTGTACTGAAGCCCGTTGAGGTCCAGCCTTATGTAATCCCTGCCTGTTGATTCTCCGCTTTCAAATGCAATGCCTGAAAATCCCGCGCCAGACAGCAGTTCTTCCACATCTTCCGCTGCAAGCCTTGATTTAACCAGCGCATTTGCGGTATCTCCATAAGAGATATGGATTTCTTTAATCCCCCCTAACCCCCCTTTAGTAAAGGGGGGCGAGGGGGGATTTATATTTTTCAATTTCTTAATTAGAAGATTTATCTCCTTTATCATCAGAGGGCATTCCTCAACAGGCACAACATCCCTTGTGCCTTCTTTATAAAAGCCTATCCCGCCTTCCCGCGAAATTTTAAACTGCCCCCTGTAACGATAGTTGTAATTCCTATCCGTGAGAGCCGGGGACAGCGGCGCTTCCATTTTGCCTATTCTGCTGACAGAATCAAGCAGTATCTCCTCTTTCATGGAGACCTGTCTTTCGTAAGATATGAATTGAAAATGGCATCCTCCGCAGGCGCCGAATACCGGACATGGAGGATTTATCCTGTAAGGAGAGGGTTCAAGAACATTTGTAACTTTGCCTATAGAGTAATCCCTTTTCTTTTCTACGATAGAAACTTCAACGACCTCTTCCGGAATTGCTCCTCTTATAAAAATTACTCCGCCCTCACGGGCAATCACATAACCGCCGTAAACCGGAGACTGCGCCTTTATTATCTGCGGCATTATTGCTTGAGAAGCCTCCTTACTGTTTTTTTCAACTCGCTGAGGTCAGATGATTTGACTATATACGCCTCTGAAGCCCAGACAGCAAAGTCGTCCCTGTAATCATACGCAGTGGACATGATGATAGGGAGCCTGGGGTTTTTTTCCTTCATCTGCCTCAGAAGTTTTATGCCGTCAATATCAGGCATCAGGATATCAAGAGTGACAAGGTCAAAATTTTCCTGAGTAAATAATTCCATAGCCTTTGTTCCAGACTCTGCAACAACAACCTCGTAACCCTCTTCTTCCAGCTCTTCCTTGTAAAGCTTCTGAATATGAAGGTCGTCATCCACCACCAGTATTTTTTTCATACACCCTCCTTTTTTTAGGTTTCGGGTATCAGATGTCAGGTTTCAGGTTTTAGCATAACATCTAACGCCTAGAATCTAACACCTGCCTCGCCGGGCAGAAACACCCTGAATGTTGTCCCTTTGCCCGGCACGCTGTCAACCTCTATCTTCCCTTTATGCTCTTCTATAATCCTGTTAGTGATTGCCAGTCCAAGCCCTGTGCCTGACGCCTTTGTCGTATAAAACGGATTGAAAATAAAAGGCAGGTCTTTTTCTTCTATCCCCGGGCCCGTATCGCCTATCTCTATCACTGCATACTTAGCCTCCATATATGTCTTCACGGTTATTGTGCCGTGAGTTGCCGCAGCCTGAACCGCATTATTAAATATATTGAGCAGAGCCTCTCTCACCCTGTTGGGGTCTATATAAATCCGCGGCGTCTCTCCAATGTTCTTAACAAGTTTAATATCCCTTTCCTTCAGTTCTGTCTGCATAAGCAGCAGCATATCGTTAACAAGCTCTCCGGCATTAACATCTTCTTTCATCAATCTGGCTTCTTTTACAAACCCGAGGATTTCGCGGAGGATGCTCTCAAGCCGGCCCACTTCTCTCACTATAACGGCTGCGGATTCCTTCAGATTCCCATCAAGTTTTCTTTCAAGTCTTCTTGCAAAACCTCCAACCGACACAAGCGGATTTCTTATCTCATGCGCAACTCTTGCAGCGACTTCACCGAGGGCGGCCATTCTCTCAGCCGCGGCCAATTTCTCTCTCAGGTTGTTTAACTCGCTGATGTCCCGGACCACATGGACCGTCCCCAAGAACTCTCCCGCTGTGCTGAATATAGGAGATACTGATATCAAAAACGTCCCGCCGAGATATGAATCTTCAATTTCCTCTATGTATGCCTTCATCGTCTGCACAGTTTTGTGGTGCGGACATTCCTGCCACGGTTCATTCATCCCATGGAATACCTTGTAGCACTTCTCCCCTATTATCTCTCCTGCAGGCTTCCCGAGCCTGTCAGCCACCGCCTTATTTATATTCTTTATCGTGTAGTCCTTATCCGTAATATAGACCATATCCGAGATAGACCTGAAAATATTTTCAAGTTCCGCCTCTGCACGCGCCACCTGCTCAAAGAGCCTGGCGCTTTCCACAGCGCTCGCAACCTGATTTGAAAAACCGATAAGGAATTTCATATCCTCATCGGTAATCAGACGCTTTGTAAAAAAATTATCCACCCACAATACGCCTATAACCCTGTCCCTTGACACAATAGGCACCACGGCGTATGCCTGGGTCCCGAGCTGCTGGATAAGAACAGCGTCAGAGAGCGGTTCTTTCTTGACGTCAGAGACATTGACAGCCCTTTTCTCCCTAACCGCATGTGTAAGCACTGTGTCATCTTCAATGGGAATTTCCATCCCCATGCTTAACCTGTCAAGGAAAGAATCCTTTCTCAGAGGGCCTGTCTCTATGTCATGCAGGATGTCAGGAAGCGTCTTCTTTTCCATTGAGAGTTTCTCCCACACCTGCCAGGCCTCTTCAGGGCTTGCAGGCCCGACGCCCATGGCGCCCTTTATAACCCCTTTCTTTTCATCAACAAGGAAAAGAATCGCCCTGTTGAAACCGAGGCCATCGCTCATGGTCACTGCAGTCAATATCATTCTCAGCAGTCTGTTGAGTTCAAGTGTGCCCCTCATGGCAGAGCTTATAAAAAACAGCCTTGAGAGTTCCTGATTTCTTCTTATGAGTTCTTTTTCAACGCGTTTCCTCCTGGAGATATCCCTTGTTATCCCGCTTATGCCTATAACCTCTCCTGCGGCGTCTTTTATGGGTGAGAGCGTCAGGCTGACCTCAATTATGGCGCCGTCTTTCCTTTGTCTCAAGGTCTCTATATCTTTGAGCGTCTCTCCATTTTTGATTCTCTCCATATATTCTTTCTCAGCGTCTATAAGAAACTGAGGGACAAATGGCAGGAATTTCCCGGCAGCCTCATCTTCTGTGTAGGCAAATATCATTTCGGCTCCGCGATTCCATGAAGTTATATTCCCGTTGAGGTCGGAAGTGACTATCGCATCCGCTGAATTCTCTATAAGGCTCTCAAGATATTCCTTTGTCTGAGCCACCTCTTTATACAGGCCCAGCAGCTCCTCATGATAAAGCACCCTCTCCGTTATATCCTGAATAAATACTACACACTCAACAACATTCCCTTTTTCATCTTTAATCGGATAAGACGTCAGCTCTGCATAGTTCGTCCCGCGCGATTGAGTAATGGAATTTATCTGCCCTGTCTCAAATGTGGCCTTTGCAGCGCAGTGAGGGCAGATTCCTTCTTTGGCATGAAAAACATCCAGAGCATTCTTGCCTGTCATTTCTTCAACTGCCATGTCAGTCCAGCCCTTAATAAACCTGTTTGCCGATATGATGTTATAGTCTCTTCCTATTGTGACAATCCCCCCCTGAACGCTGTCAAAGAGAGTCTCCATCCTCTTTTTTGCCTCAACAGCCTGATTTTCACGCAACTGCTCAATCTCATAAAGTTCGGCATTCTTTAAAATAGAGCGCTGAAGTTTTTCAACCATTTCGTCAAATCTGTCTGCTATTATTCCGAACTCGTCGCTTCTCCCTGAATTTATCCGGTAATCAAGTTCGCCTTCGCTTATTTTTCCTGTAGCCTTCATCAGGCCGTCAAACGGAACCGTAATTATTCTTTTCATGAAGATGATAAGAGACATGAATACCACGGAACTCAGCCCGAAAAGAGCAACAAAATAAAAACCCATCTGCCTTTCAATCCTCTCACCTGCGGCAATAGCATTGGCAAGATTCAATACTGATTCGCTGTGAATAGCGCTGAGTTTCTCATATGCCTCTCTCTCCTTATCTTTAAGCATACGAAGCGCGAAAAGGACATAAAGGTCTCCTACGGGCTGTTTTGCCGACATTATTGCGCCGGCAAACTCTTTCATCTTGTCAAAGTCGGCTCTTATGGCTTTTACTTCTTCTTTATTTCGCACCGCCTCAGGAAGCCCGTTAAAAAATGTATATGCCTCTTTAAGTCTCTGTTTATATTGCCGCTGAAATTTGGCCTCGCCGGTAACAGTCCATCCTTCGGCAGCCATCACAACGCCCACAATAGATGATTTCCAGTTCTCATACAGGTTATGTTCATTCGTAAACGCTCTCTGCATGTCAAAAGCGCTGCTTAACCTGTTAAAAATAAGCAAACTGCCGGCGGCAAGCGCAGCGGTCAGCAGAAAAAAAACTATTATAAGAACCGTCAGTTTAGCTCTAAGGTTCATACAGCCCTCATTACCGCCTTTTCATTTTTGAAACTTTATCATAAAGCCCTATATATCTCTCCGCCGAATCCGCCCATGAAAAATTCATCTTCATTGCGCTGCGAACCAGCTTTTTCCATCGCGTCTTATTGACATATACGCACAGCGCTCTCTTCAGACAGCCCTGAAGCGCATCGGCAGTATAATCTGAAAATAGGAATCCAGTCCCTTTGCCTTCAAGCGGCTGATAGTCCGAGATTGTATCCGCAAGCCCCCCTGTCTTCCGCGCCACAGGTATTGCCCCATATCGCATGGCAATAAGCTGTCCAATGCCGCAGGGCTCATATCTTGAAGGCATTAAAAATATATCGGAGCCGGCATATATCTTATGCGCAAGACTCTCTTCAAAACCTATTTTCACATACACCCTGCCTTTGTACTTTTTTGCAGCCGCGGATACTCTCCTGTGAAATATCTCATCGCCCCTGCCGAGAATAATGAGATTTACGCCGGCAGCAAGGCTTTCATCAAGAGATTCCAGAACCAGGTCCAGCCCTTTCTGGCTGGACAGCCTGCCTACCATGCCTGCAAGCGGCATTTCAGCGCCTGATTTTATAGAACATTCCTTTAGAAGCTGATGCTTGCATTCTTTTTTGCCGTCAAGGTCATTAAGGCTGTAATTCTTTTTTATAAAGACGTCCGATTCCGGATTCCACTCCCTGCGGTCTATGCCGTTTACAATTCCTGTAAGCTCAGAGGCCCTTTCCCTTAAAACGCCGTCAAGTCCGAATCCGTATTCCTTGCTCAGCATCTCTTTCGCATAATTATTGCTCACCGTGGTTATGGAATCTGCTGCTATTAACCCAGCCTTCAAAAAATTTATCTTTCCGTAAAACTCTATGCCTTCCGGCGTGAACAGGCTTTTGTCAAATCCCGTAAGCGGCATATCGGCTTGCGGAAATAAGCCCTGATAGCCTAAATTATGGATTGTAATTATAGAAGCAGTCCTGTCAAAAAATTTATCGGACTTGTATATGGTTTTAAGGTATAAGGGGATAAGCCCTGTCTGCCAGTCATTACAGTGAATTACATCAGGCTTAAATCCCAAGACCCTGCAGGCCTCAAGCACGCCCCTTGAAAAAAATATAAACCGAGCCGCATTGTCGGGATAGTCGCCGCGTGATGTTCCGTAAATCTCTTCTCTGTCAAAAAACTCATCACACTCAATAAAATATGCTGAAACTTTACCCGCCTCAGGCGGGTCATAACTGAATATCCTGCCTTTTACTTTCCTGTTTCCCAGAGGCACATTTATCTTTAAGCCTGCATCCCTGAGCTTGAAATTCTCCCTTACTCTTTTATACAGAGGCAGAATAAGATACGCCTCTTCCTTCATTTTTCTGTATTCGTCCACCAGCGCGCCGGTAACGTCTGCGAGGCCGCCTGTCTTGGCAAAAGGGACTGCTTCCGGAGTTGCGATAAGTATCTTCATTGCTCACTCCGTGAGAATTTAAAATTAACGTAAATGGTGAATAGGTAAATGGGTGAATAGGTAAATGGGTTTTTGCGATTCACCGATTCACCTGATAGCGATTCACCATAATAGTTTTTGAACTTTGAATTTTGCATTTTTCATTTTGAATTATATTTTCGCTTCTCTCATAAACTCCGCCGCCTCTTCAGGAGGCGTAGGGTTTATATAAAAGCCCGAGCCCCATTCAAAGCCTGCGATATTTGTGAGTTTGGGCATTATCTCAATATGCCAGTGATAGTATTCGTTTGTCTCATCATAAAACGGTGATGTATGAATAATAAAATTATAAGGAGGAACATCAAGTATCCGGTCAATCTGCCTGAGTATCCTCTGCAGTATGTCCGCAAGCATAGAAAAATCTTTGCCAAGAGGTGAAAACGACGACTCATGCCGCTTGGGCAGAATCCAGGTCTCAAACGGAGCCCTGGGCGCAAAAGGCGCCAGCGCAAGATAATCCTTATTTTCATATATCACACGCCGTCCGTCCGTAAGCTCCTGATTTATGACGTCGCAAAAAATACATCTCTCTTTAAAATTAAAATACCGCTCTGCCGCATCAATTTCCTCGTTGACAAGTTTGGGCACGATAGGAAGGGCTATAAGCTGGCTGTGCGTATGCTCAAGCGAAGCCCCGGCGTCTTCTCCCTCGTTTTTGAATATCAGCACATATCTGAATCTCCGGTCTTTCTTCAGGTCGTTAAGTCTCAGATAATAGGCCCACAACACATCTTCAACAGCCTTTAAAGACATGGTTGACAGTGAAAGGTTATGCTCGGGAGTTTCTATTACAACCTCATGCGCTCCAATCCCGTTCATCTTGTCAAATATTCCTTCACCTGTCTTGTTCAATTCCCCATGTATCTGAAGCGCAGGGAATTTATTCGGCACAACGCGCAGGGTCCAGCCCGGGGAATCCGGCAGGGTGTTGGAAGGCCTGAATGCCATTATCTCAGGCGGAGCAGTGTGTTCATTTCCATGACAGAACGGACAGAAACCGCCTTTCTTCCTCTGGGAAGGCGATATAAAGTCAGTAGGCCTTTTGCCTCTCTCAACAGAGATGATAACCCAGCGCCCGACAATCGGATCTTTTCTAAGTTCAGACATTTGCCCTCCGGTTTATAAGAGAGAAGTAAGCAGTAGACAGTAGACAGGGAACCGGGGTTTTCCCCTACATGCTGTCTACTTTTCTATTGCTTCTATTTTTTTAATTATATCATAATAGGATATAATTCCCTATGAAGCCGACTTTTCATCACAGAGCCATAAACAGTCCCTTTGACGACCCGTGCGTATATGTCAGGGCGCTCAGAGAAAAACGGGCGCTTCTCTTTGACCTCGGACATACAAATAGATTAAAGCCCGCTGATATCCAGAAAATAACAGACGTCTTTGTAACACATACCCATATAGACCATTTCATAGGTTTTGACACTCTTTTACGCGCGCTTCTGAGAAGAGAGACCCCGTTAAGGATATTCGGTCCTCCCAACATCATTGAGTGCATTGAAGGTAAACTCCGGGGATACACATGGAACCTGATAAAAGAGTATCCGCTGAAAATAGAGGCCTTCGGCATAAACGAAAAACATATCAGCCATGCAGGTTTTTATGCGGAGAATTGTTTTAACAAAACAGATTACGGCGAAAAACCATTTGACGGGACACTATTAAAGGAAGGCTATTTTGAGGTTAAAGCAGCGTGCCTCACGCATCAGATACCCTGCCTCGGCTTTTCTCTTGAAGAGGATTTTCATATAAACATTGATAAGGCAGCGCTGAACTCCGAGCAGCTCGGAGTAGGTCCGTGGCTTTCAGAATTTAAAAGGGCTGTAAGAGAGAATGCGGGGGGGGACACGGAATTTAAAATATCCGGCAGGATACATACCAAAAAAGAACTTATGAAAATCGCAATGATAACAGAGGGGCAAAAGATATCCTACGTTGCCGATTCCTCAATGGATGAGGAGAATATAAGAAAAATAATAACCCTCGCTAAAGATTCCGATACTCTTTATTGCGAGGCTTACTTTCTTGAGGAGGACAGGGAAAGGGCCATAGAGAGGCATCACCTCACTGCAAAAACCGCAGGGATGATAGCAAGAGAGGCAGGCGTTAAAAACCTTGTTGTCATGCACTTTTCCCCAAAATACAGGGAGCGCCCGGAGGCCCCTGAAAAAGAGGCGCTGATGGAATATAATAAAGAATAATTCAAAATTTAAAATTAAAAATTCAAAATAAAAGAATTCCGAGATTTTGAATCTTGAATCTTGAATTTGTTTAGTTGCCGGGGTAGCTCAGTGGTAGAGCAGCTGATTCGTAATCAGCAGGCCGTGGGTTCAAGTCCCACCCCCGGCTCCACATTACTTAAGATGATACTTTCATGCAAAGGGAAAAAATCAGAAAATCCATGAATTGAATGATTTTTGCAATCGGGAAAAAAGACAGTCCCGAGCAGCTCGGGACTGTCTTTTTTGGCTTAGAGTTTTGTAACGTTTGCTGCCTTTGGGCCTTTGGGGCTATCAACAACATCAAAGTTCACTGCCTGCCCTTCAGACAGAGACTTAAAGCCGTCTCCCTGCAGAGCAGAATAGTGAACAAAAACATCTCCGCCGTCTTCACTGGTTATTAATCCAAAACCCTTGGACTCATTAAACCACTTCACTGTTCCTTTTGCCACTGTAATGCACCTCCTTGTTAAAAAACTTCCAAAACTTCTTGCGCTATTCCGGCACAGAACCCCTAAACAGGGGCAATATTTATTTCTTGCCTTTTGCTTTTTCCTTGGGTTTTTCCTTCGCCTTTACTTTTGGCGCCTCTTTTGGTTTGTCCTTTGATGCGTTAAGCCTGTTTACAACCAAACTTGTAATATCAAACTCTTTTTTAGCGGACAAAACGACTTCGCTTCTGAATATAATCGCATATCCCTCCTCGTACCCGACGGCGTCAACAATTTCGCTTATGTTCTTAAGAATTGCATTTGTAAGCTCATTTTCTTTTTTCTGCAATTCTGCCCGCGCATCGGCCACAAGCCTCTGGATATCCCGCTGGAGTTTCTCCACTTCCTCTTCCTTTGCCTTTTTTGCCTCGGCGGAAAGAACAGAAGCCTGTTTGCTAATCTCTGCTTCAATCTTTTTAAGGGAATTTACCTTTTCTTCTATTACCGCCTTTTTTGTTTTTTCTATGTCCGCAACATCAGCCCTTGCCTTTTTGCCTGCCTCGGATTCTGAAAATACGCGCTGCAAATCAACGAAACCTAATTTGAGCGCATCAGCCGCTGCCGAAGGCGCAGCGGAAAGCAGCGTTAAACACACTGTTAATAACAACATCCTTCTCATTTTTCCTCCTTTTTAAACTTTAGTTATTGCGTTATCGCGATAAACTCTATGACGTATTTGCGCCTATCTAAAAAGCAGTGCCGAATGTGAATTCCCACTTGCTTTTGCTTTCCCCTGTTTTTGGATTTAGATTATGCCCCCATTCAAGTCTTAACGGCCCTATCGGAGAAAACCATCTGAAACCGACTCCTGCCCCGTATTTAACATCCCCGATGTCCTTGAAAGAATCAAAGGCCCTGCCTGCGTCAAAAAATGTAACCCCTTTAAATTTCAACTCGCTGACCAGAGGGAAGATATATTCTGCGTTAAATATAATCTGTTTTGTCCCGCCTATCACGTCGCCATTTACATCCCGCGGTCCAGCCTCTCCATAACCAAGTCCCCTTACAGTGTAAATGCCTCCGACATAGAATCTTTCATAAAGGGGAAGAGGCTTGTTGAACATTCCTGTTGCCTGGGCATAGCGGCATTTAAAAGCCAGTGTTGTCTCTTCAGTCGCAGGGAAAAACCACGAAGATTCAACCCCTGTTTTAAAAAAGAAGTTATCCCCGCCGAGTCCTGCGTAAGTCGCATACAGCATATTTCTTGAGCCTGTATGGGGGTCCAGAAAACTGTTCCTTGAATCCCTTGCAATTGCAGGCGTAATGCTGCTTGTTATTTTTTTGCCTTCCTGGTCTATTATAATTTGCGACGCATTTGGAGATATATTATTTATCGTCACGCTTTCAAGATTGTATGTAACATCTGCTTTCCAGTATTCGGACAGGCTCTTGCCCAGAAGCATATCAAACCCGGCCGCTTTTCTGTCAAATGCCGAATAATTTCTTGTTGTTCTATAGATGTCGGTTCCGAATAAAAGTTCTTTGTCAAGAAACCATGGGTCCCTGTATCCAAAGCTGTATGATGTACTTTTGCCTCCGAATTCCCCTTTTAATTTTATAAGCCGCCCTGTCCCGAATAGATTGGCCTGCGTAATGTCAGCGGTGGCTATAAGGCCATCAACCGAACTGTACCCGCCGCCTACGCTGAGAGCGCCTGTCGGCTTTTCCTTTACCTTCACATCAATATCCACAAGTTTCTCCCCGGGTTTCGGCTTTGGCTGCAGGTCAACAGCTTCAAAAAAATTAAGATTATTAAGCCTCTCATAGCTCCTTTTCATGAGTGAACTGTTAAACGTGTCGCCCTCATCAAGCCTGATTTCCCGTCTTATAACCTTATCCCTTGTCTTGATATTTCCTGATATATCTATCCTGCCTATTTTGTAAATATCCCCCTCATCTATTTTGAAGGTTATCTTAACCTGCTTGTCAGCCTTATCCGGCACAACGTCAGGAGAAACGCTCACAAGCGCATAGCCTTTCTCTGAATACGTCTCCCCGAGCGCAGCAACATCGCCTCTGAGCACTGCCCGGCTGAACACATTTTTAGGGGAAGATTTTATTTTCTTTCTTAACTCGGCTTCAGGAAACGCCTTGTTCCCTGCAATATCCACAGAGGAGATTCTGTACTGCTCTCCTTCGGATATCATGATTGTGATTATCATCCCCTTCTTATCGCCTGTAAGCTGGATTTTGGGGTCGGCTACGGCAACATTTATATATCCCCTATTAAAATAGAGGTTTCTTATCCTTTCAATATCAACATTCATTTCACCCTTTTTATAATACCCTGATGATGTTGCGAATGAGAACAGCCACCATTCGCCTGTTTTTATAGCCTTTTTTATTTCCTTTTTTGAAATGGCCTTGCTGCCCTCAATTATCAATGACTTTATCTTCACCTTAGGGCCTTCCTCTATTTGATATGTAAGCGTAACCTCATCATCATTCACCTTCTTCACAACAGGAACGATTTTGGACAGGTAGTAGCCTTCCTCTTCATAGAAGGCGCGCAGCTTCTCGGCATTATCCTGTATCAGAACAGTATCTGCTATAGAGTTTGCCGTTATGGTTATTTTCTCTTTTAGGCCTGAATCTTCCTGCTTCTTATTCCCCTGAAAGTCTATGCTTATAATAGTGGGCTTTTCCTTTATCAGGTATATCACCCTGACGCCGCCTTCCAGCGGCTCTATATCAACCTTGACGTCGTCAAAATAGCCCATCTTGTAAATGTCTTTTATGTCATTTGTGGTCTTTTCCGAAGAAAGCGGTTCTCCTGTTTTCTGCGTTATCTTGGATTTCACAGCGGCTTCCTCTACTCTCTTAAGCCCTCTTACCTCAATAGAATTTACCAGAGGGAGAGAAATTTCCTGCGCCGGGAGGGTGTCTGTCCCGCCTATAAACACGGCAGTCATTACAAAACAGAAAAACAATAAAGCCGTTCTTCTCATCTTCCGCTCCTCAAATGCCTCTTTTTTGTCCTTCCCGCAGTTATTAAGCGAGAATCCATTCTTTGTCTTTTATCTTGATTCCGCATCAAGCCTGCCTACCGCAGGCAGGTGCAGAATGACAGACTTACTGACATTTTCATATCCCTTGTGAGTTAAAAACTCATGAGATTTTATGCTCACTCCTCTAAAGAATAGCTATTGCGTGTTAGTATATCCTTCCAAGAGGGCGCTTGTAAATAAAAAAATTCCAACAATATCCACTCTGTTCAGGTTAAAATTACAATTACAATGATACCTCACAGGGTGAAAGTTCAGGAAAAGGACTCCGGCAAAAGGATAGATATCTTAGTCTCTGAGAAAACAGGGGTTACCCGCTCACAGATGCAGAGACTCATAAAAGGGGGCCTTCTGCTTGTTGACAGCAGGACTGTAAGCCAGAACTACAGGGTAAAGGCAGGCGACGTTATCGTATTAACCGCCGAAGATAAAAAACATGAACAGCTTATCCCTGAAGCAATCCCCGTTGAAATACTCTATATGGACCGGAGCCTTGTTGTAGTAAACAAACCGGCAGGCATGGTAGTTTATCCTGCCGCAGGACACAGCAGAGGCACATTGATGAATGCCCTCCTCTGCCGCTGCAAGAAACTTGAAGCGCCGGGCGGACCCCTAAGGCCGGGCGTTGTGCACAGACTTGACAAAGACACATCAGGAGTGATGGTCGTTGCTCTTGACAGCGGCGCATACTATAAACTTGCGGAGCAGTTTAAACAGCGGACAATAAACAGAAGATATGTTGCGCTTATATATGGAAATCCGAAAGACAACAGCGGGCAGATCAGCCTTGCTATCGGACGGTCCGAAACTGACAGGAAAAAAATGTCAACAAGGGTAAGGAGAGGCAAAGAGGCTCTGACAATATGGAAGATAATAGAAAGATTCCATGGCGCTGCATTAATTGAGGCAAAACTTAAAACAGGAAGGACCCACCAGATAAGAGTCCATTTTGCATCCATCGGACATCCTGTGCTTGGGGACCGCGCTTATGGGAAGAAGATTGAGATAGAGACGGGAGAAAGAGAAAAATTAACATTCCCCCGCCAGATGCTTCACGCGGAAGCGCTCGGATTTATTCATCCGGTTACAGGCAAATACCTTGAATTCCACAGCCCCCCGCCTGACGATATGGCGGAAAGAATAAAACAGCTGCAAGGCTAAAATTCTTTTTCTATTTTAGGGATTGTGGTCTTAAGGATAAATCTGCCCTTCCCGTAATTTCCATCAGGCTTTATGATAAGCGCAAGATAATAATCCTTATTTATCTTCCTCATTATAATTCCGCACTTATCGGAGATTATTGAAAACTCCTTAGCCTCGCCGAGCCCGAGCGTCTCGGCGGCATTGCCTATGTCTTTAATCATTGCAGACGCCTCTGCGCTCAGGTCTTCCAGATTAATAAGTTTCTCGCTGGCATATTCCTCAACAGGCATGCCGTCCGAGCTTATTATCATAGCAGAAACTGCGCCGTCAACTTTCCCGACTGTTTCCTTAAGAACTTCTGAAAAACTCATCTCTCTTCTCCTTAATCCTTCCGCCAAATGTTTCCAGTTTATCAATTACCGCTTCCTTGTCTTTTCCAAGCATCTTGAGCAGCATCCTTAATTCTTCAACCTTCTGCATGATATGTTTGTTTTGAGGATTTGCAGACAACATCCCTCTATAAATACTCATGGCCTTCAGGTAATTGCCCCCGGCTATTAACAGTTCCGCATCCTTAAGGCTGTATGCGCCTTTATCTTCCCTGCCTGTGCCGCGGCAGACAGGCTTTTCAGGCAGCCTTTCCGCCGCAGGCGGCTTTTCTTCCATGTATATTTCAACAGGAGAAGGAAACGGCGTTGCATCATTCTCCCCAAATGCCGCGGCGTAGGACATGGCTTCCTTTTCCGCCTCTTCTATATCTTCATCAGAGATAACCTCTTCTCCAAAAACATCTTCTGTCTGAGTATCTTCTCCTCCTGCACTTTGCCCTGCAATAGACCGTTTGAATTTTTCAAACGCATCTTCGCTGGCAGGCTGCTCGGGTTCTTCCGATGGGAGAACTTCAACTTCTTCTGCCTTGATTGTTTCTTCCCCGGGCAGCTCGGCGGAGGGTTTAACCGCCGTCTGTGTGGAGGGCTCAACAGCTTCATTCCCCTGCACAGAAAATTCTTCAGGAGCAGATTCCGGGACTGCCGCGGTTTCCTCAGACGTCTGAGCGCTCTGCAGCGCATCAAGATTTGCGACAGCGTCATCATCAAAGGGGTTCAGTTTGAGCACTACCTTGTATTCCCCTACTGCCCTTTCTTTCTCTCCTGAATCCCTGTAGATCTCGGCTAATTTTTTATGCGCAAACAGATTGTCGGGTATCGCTGATATCACCTTCTCAAATTCTTCCTTTGCCGCTCCCGCCATTTTTTTCTCAAGATATATCTTGCCGAGAGACACCCTCGCGCTTGTATACCCGGGCTGGCTGGTAAGTCCTGTCATTAGAACAGAGACTGCCTCATCAAGCATCCCATTTTTTCTGTATTCCTCAGCGAGCGGGACAAAGAACTTTGAATTGGGGTCTTTCTTCACTTTTTCCTTTAATTTTTTAATATCTTCAAGGCTCATATTATATGCAAAAAATCTTAACAGAACGTCTGAAAAAGTTCAAGCTGTTCATTCCCATACGCCCTCTATTATCGCTCCGCACTTTAAACACTTCCCGCCTTTTATCCTGTTTTCTTGAATGCTATACCCGAATCTCTGAATCAGCAGCTCCCTGCAATTTGCGCAGTAGGTATTCTCTCCTCCTTCACCCGGCACATTCCCTTCATAAACATACTTAAGCCCGGAGTCAAGACCCATCTGCCGCGCCCGCCTCAGCGTCTTGATAGGCGTGTGAGGCGCATCAGTTAATTTATAAGTTGGATAGAATTGTGTTACATGCCACGGTATGGCAGGGTCAACAGATTTTATAAATTCAACAATGCTCTTTAAGTCTTCCTCTGCATCGTTATAACCGGGGATTATCAATGTTGTAACTTCAACCCATACGCCAAGCTCTTTCATAAGCCTTATTGTATTCCTGACAGGCTCGGCTTTGGCGCCGCATATCTCCCTGTAAAATTTTTCGCCGCCCTTGAGGTCAATGTTATTGCCGTCAAGATACGGGGCTATAAGTCTTGCCGCCTCAGGACTCGTGTAGCCGTTGCTGACAAATACATTCTTTATGCCCTTCCCCTTTGCAAGTCTCGCACAGTCGTATGCATACTCAAAAAATATGGTAGGTTCCGTATAGGTGTAGGATATGCTCTTGCATCCATTTTTCTCAGCAGCCTCCACTATCGCTTCAGGAGTCACAGACTCACCTGCTATGTCTCCTCCGTGTTCTTTAGGATATTGTGATATCTCAAAATTCTGACAGTGTTTGCACGTGAAATTACACCCGACTGTTGCTATGGAAAAAGATGTTGAGCCGGGATGAAAATGGAATAAGGGCTTTTTCTCTATGGGGTCTATATTCATAGATATGACCTTGCCATACACCAGGCTGTAGAGCGTGCCATCCCTGTTTTCTCTTACAAAGCAGACGCCCCTTTTGCCGTTTGAAATATGGCAGCCGTGGGCGCATAAAAAACATCTTACCTTTTTGTCTTCAAGTTTTTCATAAAGCATGGCCTCTTTCATAATTTGATTATACCAGAATAGCAATTGACTTAAAAGATATATATGTGCAAAATAAAATATTACAGATGGAGGTAAAAATGCCGATTTATGAATATAAATGCAGCAAATGCAGCAGGTTATTTTCAGTCCTTCAAAAAATAGGGATGTCTGAAAAGGATACTGTCTGTCCAGACTGCGGCTCAAATAATGTAAAAAAACTGCTGTCTGCATTCTCATGCTCTGCCGCCGAGGGGGGCGCTTTTATGCCCTCTGCTTCAGCCGATGCCTGCGGAGGCGGCGGAGGCGGAGGCGGTTGAGGAGTATCTTCCTGCTGAGCCGTGAGTTCAGCGATTATAAAGAACGGGGATTGGGGTTTAGGGATTAGCAGCGTGAAGATTAATTTTACAAAGATGCACGGTCTCGGCAATGACTTCATCCTCATTGACTGCATTACTCAGAAGTTCAAAGTTAAAAGTGAAGAGTTAAAAGTTCTAAGCAAAAAACTCTGCCGCAGACGGTTCGGCATAGGCGCGGACCAGATACTCCTGCTTTATCCATCCGGAAGCGCCGACTTTAAGATGAGGATATTTAACGCCGACGGCAGCGAGGTTGAGATGTGCGGCAACGGCATAAGATGCCTCGCTAAATATATCTGGAGCAGAAGGTTATCCGGAAAGGCCATTCTTAATATTGAAACCTTGGCAGGCATAATACGGCCTGCAAAAAAAGGCAAACTGGTAAGGGTTGATATGGGAGAGCCGGTTTTTGAGCCGAAAAGAATTCCTGTGAACTTACCCCCCCATCCCCCCCTTAGCAAGGGGGGGCAAGGGGGGGTGGTTGACTATCCCTTAAAGATTGAGGACAGGGAGTTTAAAATAACCTGTGTTTCAATGGGCAATCCTCATGCTGTAATAATTGTTGACAAGATTAGTAATTTCCCTGTAACTTATTACGGGCCGCTGATTGAAAAACACAAGATATTCCCGAAAAGAACTAACGTGGAATTCATAGAGATATTGAATCACTCGGAGATAAGGATGAGAGTATGGGAAAGAGGCGCCGGAGAGACCATGGCATGCGGCACCGGGGCGTCGGCTGCTGCGGCTGCTTCAAATCTGAAAGGGCTTACAGGGGAAAATGTTACAGTCCATCTGTCAGGCGGGGACTTGCTTATTGAGTGGGCTAAAGACAATCATATTTATATGACAGGCGCTGCTGAAACTGTGTTTACAGGGCAGATAGATATTAAATTATAGGGGGAAATGATGGTTGAGCAAAGACAATTTGAAAGGAAACTTTTTGACGAAACTTTTTATTTCGCTGTGAGTGTTCTTGACATCATAGACACAAAGGTATTAAACCTTGTGGCAAGAGGGATTGATATCAGCGAGGGCGGAATAGGCATTAAGACAGACTATCCGCTTGAACCGGGGCATGTGCTGAGACTACAAAATAGCGGTTTACCCAAGCAGGTAGGAGTTGTCAGATGGAGCGCAAACAACGGAAGCAAGGTCATATACAGAGTCGGCGTAAAGTTTGTATAAACCCCGTTAGAAGACCTTCGTCGTTCTAACAGGGTAAACATTGAGAGGAGGCAAATATGTTTAAGGGCTCAATAGTTGCAATAGTCACGCCTTTTAAAAAAGGCAGGGTTGATGAAAAGGCTTTATGCAATTTGATAGAGTGGCATATAAAACAGGGGACCAATGCCATCGTGCCTTGCGGCACAACAGGAGAGTCGGCAACCCTTGATTACAAAGAACACCACAGGGTGATAGAGATAACGGTAAAGACCGTAAACGGCAGGGTGCCCGTAATTGCAGGCGCCGGAGCAAACTCAACAGCCGAGACAATAATGATAACTAAAAAAGCCAAAAAGGCAGGCGCTGATGGAGCGCTGCTTGTTTCTCCCTATTATAATAAGCCGACACAGGAAGGCATCTACAGGCATTACAAAGAAGTGGCAAGGGCTGTTAATATCCCTATTATCCTTTACAATGTGCCGGGAAGGACTGCATCCAACATCCTGCCTTCAACAGTTGCCCGCCTTGCAGAAATTAAAAATATAGCTGCCGTAAAAGAGGCGACCGGAGACATGAAACAGGCAAGCGAGATAATCAGGTTATGCGGCGACAGGATTGCAGTTATTTCCGGAGATGACTTTACAACATTTCCACTCCTGGCGCTTGGAGGAAAGGGCGTAATCTCCGTTTCTGCAAATGTAGCTCCGAAGGATGTTTCCGATATGTGCGCTGCCTGGGAAAAAGGAGATATAGCAGCGGCAAGGAAACTGCATTACAAATTAGAGCCTTTAAATGCCTCCATGTTCATAGAGACAAATCCGATACCTGCAAAAACAGCGCTTGCGATGATGGGGAAGATAAAAGAGGAATTCAGGCTTCCACTCTGCGAGATGGCTGATGCAAACAAAGACAAGCTGAAAAAGACATTGAAGGATTACGGACTGATTTAAAAAAAGGCGGCTATTCTTCCAGCATAATCGCTTCAACAGGGCAGTTTTCTTCGGCTGCTTCGCAGCAGCCCGCATAATCGCATCCGTCAGGGTCCACAACCTCTGATTTCCCTGTCACCTCATTCAGATGAAAGACAGCGGGGCATATCTCCTGGCATGTCCCGCAGCCAATGCACAACTCTTCGTCAACTCTTACGTTCATACAGGTATATTATAAGCATGCACAACCTACTTATCCAGAACCTCCCTCATCTTCTTCAGAAGCTTTGGCGGAGACATGGGTTTTGCTATGAAGTTCAAACCCTCTTCAAGTATTCCTTTTTGGCTGATAAAATCCGCAGGATAACCGCTTGCCATGAGCAGTTTTATATCAGGTTTTATCTTTTTTATTCTTTCGTAAACCTCTCTGCCGCTCATCTTAGGCATTACAATATCAAGCAGGAGAATATCAATCCTGTCCTTGTTTTCCATAAATTTATTCACCGCCTCTTCGCCGTCTGCCGCTTCTACGACCCTGTATCCATCCGCCTCAAGCACCTCTTTTATGAGTTTTCTTACAGATTCTTCGTCTTCTGCCAGAAGTATTGTCTCTTTATATACCATAACACCTGCCATTACAGCTTTAACATTTTGTTGTATCTTCTTCCCTGTCAAGCCTTTATTCAAGTCTATCATAGTCCAACACTATCAAACGCTATTAATATTGTCAAGGAATGCCTTTGCTGTTGCCTGTTTTTTTTCTCTTTTATACACCTACTCAAACCATTTCATTGCTGGAATTGAGAGAAATTTTTCAAGAGAAATCCCTTCTCCTCCTACCAACAATTTTCTCTTCGGCTTAAAGAGTCTGCTGAACTCATCCATCCCGGGAAAACTTCCTTTGCTGTATCCGCTTTTAACTTCTATTGCCACAAGGTTCTTATTTAACCGCAGGACAAAATCAACCTCTTTGCCGCGATCTCTCCAGTAAAACACCTCAATGGCAGTTCCTGCTGAGCTGTTGCTCAAATGAGCACCCACCGCTGATTCCACAAGCCTGCCCCAGAACTCCCGATCCTTCTGTGCTGCTTCAAATGAGAGATTTGACTGGGAGCTTAATAAAGCTGTATTTAACACCTGAAGCTTTGGGCTTGATGCCCTTTGCCGGACGCTTTGCCCTGATAATTTATGCAGACCGGTCAACATGCCTGCGCCTGATAATAACTCCAGATAATGAGCCAATGTAGTAGTGTTGCCTGCATCCTGAAGCTGTCCCGTCATTTTCTGATATGACAGAATCTGTCCTGAATAGCTGCAACCGAGATGAAATAACCTTCGGAGCAATGCGGGTTTGTCAACGCGGGTCATAAGCAGAATATCGCGCGAGATTGTAGTCTCAATAAGCGAATCAATTATATATCGCGACCATCGCTGTCTGTCAGTGATTAAGTCAGCAGAGCCTGGGTATCCTCCGAAATAGACAAACTGTTCCAGATTCCATCCGAATGAGTCCTTCATCTCAGAATAAGACCAGTGAGTAACCGGCATTATTTCAAAACGACCTGCAAGACTCTCTGTCAGCCCTTGCTGGATAAGAAGAGGGGCTGATCCCAAAAGCACAACCCTCAGCGGCGTTTTCTTTGCAGTGTCCATATCCCACTGGTGTTTTACAGCTTCGGACCACCCTGTCATTTTTTGAATTTCATCCAGAACAAGCAGTGCCCCTGTCTTCCTGCTCTCACGGGCCAGCAACCGCCCGACCTCAAACTGCTGTTCAATCCATGTGCGGCCCTGCAGGGTTGGCTCATCAGCAGAGGCATAATGACAAGGGATATTAAGCGCTTCCATCGCCTGTCGTATTAGCGTTGTCTTGCCGGACTGGCGCGGACCTGCCAGCACCTGCAGAAACCTGCGCGGCTCCTTCAGCCGGGCAAACAGCATTTTATAAATTGACCTTCGATACATTTCGCCACTTAATTACAATTTACTCAGTATCTTGAGTAATTTTACTCATAATCCTTAAAACCTGTCAACTACTTTCTTATCCTTTAAGCTCTTATCTTCTCAAGTTCTTAACCTTCACATTCAACCTTGAAGTGCAACACAAGAAGAAATGACTTTAAGATTGAATGGGGGATACTTAATTGCCTATAATCTTTCAAAATGCTATATTAGAGCCATGAAAACCGTGAAAAAACTTACCCACATAGACGAAAAAGGCAGGCCCAAGATGGTTGATGTAGGTTCAAAACCGTTGACTGAAAGAATGGCTGTTGCAAGAGGCTCTGTCTATATGAAAAAAGAGACCTTCAACCTTATAAAATCCGGCAATGTTTCAAAAGGCGATGTCCTGAATGTCGCAAAGCTTGCAGGTATTATGGCTGCAAAAAAGACGTCCGAGATTATTCCTCTCTGCCATCCTCTGAACATCACATCTGTTGATATTGACTTCAGGCTTGATGCGAAAAAAAGTAAAATAGACATAGAATCACGCGTTAAGATAACAGGGCAGACAGGGGTTGAGATGGAAGCGCTTACTGCTGTATCTGCCGCCGCCCTGACAATCTACGATATGTGCAAGGCAGTGGATAGGGGAATGGTTATCTCTGATATTATGCTTATGGAAAAATGCGGCGGGAAAAGCGGCATATTCAAAAGAAAATAACTATTTAAATCCTCTCTCTCTATTCACCTATTCACCTATTCACCTATTCACCTATTCACCTATTTACTTTCCTTTGCCTGTTTCAGCCCCTTCTGTGCCTTTACATTTCCGGGGTCAAATTTCAATGCCTTTTCAAACTGCCCTGATGCCCTCTTATGCAGGCCTGCCTTAAGATAAAGGGAGCCGAGATTTGCATAATGCTCACCGTTTAAAGGTTCAAGTTTTATTGACTTAAGCAAAGCCTCTTCCGCTTCCTTCATTTTATGAGGAATTTTTGAAAGCGACAGAGAGAGATGGCTCCAGTACTGAGGTTTTTCAGAATCTATATCTACTGCCTGCCTGAAAAGAACAACAGCATCTTGAAATTTGCCTTTCTTGAACTCATCCACCCCCTTCTTAAACAGCTCCTCGCCCTTGTCTTTTTCGCCTCTGCGAATCTCCGACACGCTTGCTTTTTCTTCCTTTATTTCTTCTTCCTTTACCCTTTTCTCGGGCGTTCCTTCCAGAGGCGCCTCTCCCCAAGTCATTTTTTCTCCATGTATTTCTTCTGCATACGTTTCATCAGCCTGAATCTTCTCCGCCTCTTTGCCAAGAGAATCAAAATATTCCTTTCTCTTAAAATCATCTTTCAAAACAGTATAGGCCGCTGTAAGGGCGTCAAAGACTACAGTAAGCTTATCCTTCAGAGCGGCGTCGGAGACATTAAAGTATCTGTCAGGATGGAATTCCCGCGCAAGTCTGTAGTAATTCTTCTTGATTGCCTCCACATCAGCATCTTCACCAACCTCAAGGAGTTCGTTCAATCTGAGCCTGTCAAGATTTGAATATATTTCCTCCACTCTTTTTGTGAACTCATCTTCTTCCTCTGCAAAGGGCTGGAGCAGGTCCTCCAATGATACAGTTTCTCCCGCCTCCTCTTTTACTTCCTCCTTCTCAGCGATTTTCTCTTCAAGGATTCCTATAGACCAAAGGACATAAATAGTCTTCATCGCTTCAAATGAATTCATCCATGAACTGTCAATAATCTCTTTGATGGTTTTCTTGCCGTCTATGATAGAAAGCATCTTCTTGTCATAGGGGCTCAACTCTATATCCTGAAACAGGTTTATAGGGTCTTTTGAAAGTTTTAAGACAATCCCTGTATCCGGCATCTCTTTCCTTATCCTGGTCCAGTTATCTATTCTTTTCACCCCTTCATGGATAAGATTGCCCATGCTCAGCTTGAGGGTAATAACCTCATCGGTCGGCACATCTCCTTCAATAAATTCGCATTCGCCGTCCTCTATCTGAAAAAGGCTGTAGATTATTTCTTTTACCTGATATTTAACTCCCCAGAAGAGGTCTTTAGGCGTCAGATAGCCAAGTTCCACAAGGATTGCGCCCTGTCTTTTCTTTGTCTTCTTTAATATCTCCACAGACTTATCGTACTGCTCAACTGTAATCTTCCCTGCCTTAAGCAGCATCTCTCCGAGCCTGTCGTCTTCATAAGATGAGGCGGCAAACACCGCATCGCCTTTGACTAAATAAACTTTTTTGGTAAATTTAGGCGTGCTGACTGTCAAAATGCCGCCTGACAGTCTCCTGTGGAAATCGATAAGTATTTTTGGAAGGCTGTATTCTCTTAAACTGCCTTTAAGCGATATTGCCATATATTTTATTGCGGTGAATCGCCATCAGGCGAATCGGTAAATCGCAAGAACTCTTTTGCCTCCGCCAAAGGCGGATCACCCATTTACCTATTCACCAATTCACCATTTTTTAGTGGTATCTTTTAACCTCAAACTTGAATATCTTAACATCTTCCTCTTGAGATATGCCTCCCTTCATCTTTGCAATGCGGAGCTGCTCTTCAACGGTGTCAACACCTTCAAGCGCAGGCAAAAGCAGTCCTTTCCTCTGTCCTCCGCCTGAGGCGGATGAAACTATTACGCCGTACTTTTCAGGGTTTAATTCTTTGATATCCTTAACCTCAGCAGGCGGGGTCAGAATATCAACAGAATAGGCAAGCTCGTCCAACTCTTCCCTCTGAACACAATAAAATCTCGGGTCCTGCGCTGCAGCGCATATTGCGTTTTTTATAATCTCCTCGGCAACATTCTCATAGGCGGGCATAAAAGTTCCTATACAGCCTCTTAGTTCTCCGTGTTTTTTTATAGACACAAATACCCCTGCCTTTTGTTTCATCTCAGGCGTAAGCTCGGCTGGAGGCTCTATCACACGGCGCTCATTAATATAAGTCTCTATTGCCTGTCTTGCCAGTTTTACCAATGGATGCATATTATTTCTCTCTTGATATTGCATAATCAGCAAGGCTCAGCATCGCGTCCCTGTCTGGAGAATCCGGGAATATGGAAAGTTCAGCCTTTGCCTCAAAAACGAGAGCCTGCGCCCTTTTAAATGAATCTTTTAGAATGCTGTACTGTCTGAAGAGCGCGAGAATCCGCCTGAGTCCCTTTTCCGAGGGGTTTTCTATTATCCGTTTTATTTCTTCTTTCTCAGAGGCCGAGGCATTTTTAACAAGATAAATAACAGGCAGCGTAATTTTCCCTTCCTCTATGTCCTTGCCGAGTTTCTTGCCGAGTTCGGTTTCTTCTGCCATATAATCAAGAATATCATCAGCCATCTGAAAAGCCGTGCCTGCCTTGAGGCCGAACATTGCCAGTGCATTTTCTTCGGCAGGAGAACTCGTTCCCAGTATTGCGCCAATCCTGCATGCCGCTGATATGAGCAGGCCTGTCTTGGCAGATATTATTTTTATATATTCGTCCTCTGTAATACTGATATCAGCCGTCTTCTGAAGCTGCAGTATTTCCCCTTCTGCCATGCCTGTTGTTGCCTCTGATAGGGCTTCCATCACACTCTGATTTCTGAAGGACACAGCCTTCTTAAGGGCATTTGAATAGAGAAAATCTCCGACCAGAATCACGATCTGATTTCCCCATACCGAATGGGCCGCCGCCCTCCCCCTCCGTATCTTAGCTCCGTCAACAATATCATCATGAAGCAGCGACGCCGTATGTATCAGTTCTATGACGCCTGCAAGCGTTATGTGGTCTTCACCCTTATAGCCCGCAAGCCTTGCGCTTGAAAGCAGGAAGAGCGGCCTCAATCTCTTGCCTCCGCTTTCAAGAAGATACCTGCCTATCAGCGGGATAAGAGGAGCTTCGCTATGGAACAGTTCTTCAAGTTTAGCCTCAACGAGACTTAATTCTTGCTCATACGCATCAAAAACCTTTTTAATGTCTGTTGTCTTAATCATGCCTCATTATCTCAAAATCTCAAAGCCTGAACTCATCAAGATTAACATCTTTCTTTGCCAATTTTCTAATGTCCCTCGGCCTGAATGCGCCCTTCTCGGTAATAACTGCCGTTATATATTTTGCGGGCGTAACATCAAATGCCATATTCCTCACCTTCACATTGTCAGGCGCAATCCGGCATATACCGAATATATGCGTAACTTCTTCTGCGCCTCTCTCCTCTATCGGAATCTTATCTCCTGATGAAATTGAAAAATCAATGCTGCTCAACGGCGCCGCAACATAGAACGGTATTTTATGCTCTTTGCAAAGGACTGCTACTGAATACGTTCCGATTTTATTAGCCACATCTCCATTCCTGACAGTCCTGTCAGTGCCGACAATAGCAAGGTCTATCTCGCCTTTTTTCATGAGAGCGCCCGCGGAGTTGTCTGTTATAAGCGTAACAGGCACGCCTGCCTGCATCAGTTCCCAGGCGGTAAGCCTCGCTCCCTGAAGCACAGGCCTGGTCTCATCAGCTATGACCTGTATCTTTTTGCCCTGCTCTATTGCGACAAATATCGGCGCTGTTGCCGTGCCATAGCCCCCTGTCGCAAGACTCCCAGCATTGCAGTGGGTAAGAACTGTATCGCCGTCTTTTATAAACTGCGCGCCCCATCTTCCTATCGCCTTATTCACCTCTATATCTTCCGCATGTATCTTCTGCGCCTCTTCAATGAGAATCTCCTTTAACCGATTAACCGATTCGCCGCGTCTTTCTTTTAAAAGCCTTTTTATCCTTTCCACAGCCCATTTTATATTTACTGCCGTAGGCCTTGTTGAAAGCATGACGTCAAATATGGTCTCTATGCCTTTTATAAATTCCCTGTAATCCTTTGCCTTTATTTCCTGTGCGCCGAGGGCTATGCCCATTGCCGCTGCAATGCCGATTGCAGGCGCGCCTCTTATCCACAGCTTTTTAATTCCCTCTGCAACAATCTGATAATCAGCGCACTCAATGAACTTCACTTCTACGGGAAGCCTGCTCTGGTCCAGCATTATTACCTTGCCGTCTTTCCACTCTATCGCCTTTACCATTAAATCTCCTTATCCTATTTAGTTTCAGACTTCCCCAATTGCTCTACCTCTCTACAGACATCATATCATCAAATGAAAACACAAGAAGATTCTCTGTTTTGTCCATAATATGTGCATGTTTATGAATCTTCCCGTTTTTATAAACAATGCTTTCGTATTCAAGTAAGGGAATTGGATAGGGAATGTTAAAATACGATTGAAGAACATCCCAGTCTTTATCCCGAATGGTAGCTATTCCATTAAGATACTTACTAACCCAAACACCGTCAATATGAGAATCTGGTCGAACATTTCTAAGCTTTTCTTCAGCAATAGTAACATACTGTTCGTCGAGTTCAATCCCGATGTATTTTCTTCCAAGACGTTTTGCGGCGATTACAGTTGTGCCTGTTCCATTAAAAGGATCGAGAATGATATCACCTTCGTCAGTCGCCATTAAAATCAAACGTTCAAGAATTGTTTCAGGTAGCTGACACGGGTGTGCATCTCTATTCTTAGCATGTTTGATTCTGTGCAAATCTGTCCAAACATCAGAGACCAAGGGACCAAAGGGATGTAACCCTGCTTTTTTGCCCCCATAATCCTTTAAAAGAACATTACACTTTCTGCAACGTTTATGCGGATGGCGAACTTCGTAAAACTTATTTAACTTCCTGTCTTTTGCATAAAATAAAATGCCATAATGTGTAGGCATCAAAGTTTTTCCAAGCGGAGTGCTCATAGCATCCCATGAAATCCAATGTTTAAAATCAGCAATATCATTAAGAAATGATGCGTAATAAGTAAGCCACTTTGGAATATTATGGACGAAAATACTGCCGGTTGGTTTTGTAATACGAACCATTTCAGTAAGCCACTGCTTACACCAAAGCAAATAAGTATCCAAGCTCCTGCGGTCATTGTAGCTGTTATATTTCTTGTTAAGGTTGAATGGTGGATCAGCGAAAGTCATATCCACGCTATTGTCTGGAATCGTGCGCAGGATTTCTAAACAATCGCCATGAAGAATAACATTGAGATTCATAATCCAAAAGTCTCCACAAGCATTTGATTGAACCGTTGAAGTTCATCAGGATGGAAGGTAAACACATCATCATAAGCAGAAACCATACGCTTAAGATCATTTTGTCTTGCATACCAACCAATGCCATCAACAAAACCAATAAATTTTGCTTTTGGATAATGAGATTTGATCAATGAATCAATAGAGATTTCCGTTTTCGATTTATCACCTTGACCCGATGAAGTCGTCACCAAAAATGAGCTTTCGGCAATTAACAAAGGAGTTCTCTTATTTGGAATAATAAAATCCATTGTTCTTTTGCTGTCTGGAGCATTATCAATCAATTCACCAAGGTCACCTTTTTCAAAAGGTATATCTAAATGATTTAATATATCCTCAATCAAAATTTCTGGATTATTTTCTTTCATCCCAGAATAACTTCCTTTTTCTTTATAGCGAACGAGTGTATCAATCATTGGTTCTGGTCGAAAGCTGAGTTTATCAATGCTCAACTTTCTGAGTTCAAATGGCGGGAGCACACGCCCTAAAAGAGGATTAGAAGCGCCCTCAAAGAATAGGTTTACCAGCCCCTTACGAAAATATTGATTGTCCCTAACAAGTTTTTCAATTGTTGCATCAGACCATTCTTTTATTTCCTCACGATTTTCGGATTTAAGCCAGTGGGATTTAAATGTCAATGTGTCTAAAACTGCATCATCAATAATTCTGAGGAATGTGGTTAATCTCTTTAGGCTTTCATTTGAAAACCCATTGAGGGCTAAAAGCGCCTTCAGCCCGTTAGGATGTAACAGCAACTCTTCAAAAAAATCATTTTTAACACCTTCTTGCTGAACTTTAGTTTGAACAAGTTGCAAGAGGTTGTTAAGGGCATTCAGATTTTGAACTTCATAGCGTTGCTCAAAATCAGGATTAAAAAAATAGAAAGTGTTCTTTTGTATAACAGTAGTAAATTTTTCTTCAATGGTCTTCATCAGTTTTTCTGGAAAATTAATATATATTCATCTTTCATCGTATTTCTCATGCCTTTAATAGGCTTAAGAATGCTTTTAACAAGTGATGCATTAAAATTATCAAAATGGTCTATAATTGTTTGTTCTAAACGAATTCCTCCAGTCTGATTTGTGTTTGAACCTATGATTATAATAGCAAACTTCTGAAATTTTAACACCCTGACAATTTCTTGGACAACAGTTTTCATATCATCAAAATAACGCTGTAGTTTTTGTTGTTTAGTTCTGCCGGCAAGACCTATCATCTTAGTGCGAAGTTCATCTACGTTATAGCCAAGAAATGCAAGTTGAGGGGCGTCATTTTCTGCGTAATCAATAGCGAAGGAATACGGAGGAGAAGTGATAACACAATCAATGCTTGAATCGTCAAGTGGCAGACAGCGCGCATCACCTTCAAAAATTTTTGCAGTCCCTAGTTGAGATGATTTTATGACTGAATTTGTAATAGTCTGAAGAACGCTTGCCTGATAACGTTTCAAAACTTTTTCAAATAGTTCTTTGTGCCCTGCCTTGATAACTCTTCGAGCGTAGCCCATTGCGTCAAGATAAGCCAATAAAGCTAATTCATAAATTTTAAGTTTCTCGGCATCCCTGATTTTTCTTAATTTGTCATCAATATTACCAGTTGAAAAATAATTAAACCATTTGTCTGGATTAGTTGACATCGCGTCAACATACTCAGGCGTTAAGGACAAACTTTCACATTTTACTCTCGACAAGAATCGGCAAAACGGGCTAACATCAATACCGATAGAATCAATTCCTAATAAAGAAGCTTCAACATTTAGTGTTCCACTTCCACACATCGGGTCAAGAACAATATCTCCTCGTTTAATCTCAAGGATATTAAGCAGACCTTTGATAAGCTGTGGATGGAACTTTCCACGATATGGAAAGAGTCCATGCGTTGCATAACCGGTTGCATATTTTCCTTCTTGAAAATATACTTGAGTTTGCGCAGACCTATCCTCGGAAATATGACCGTCAAATGGTCGGCATATTTTATAGTGGTTTGTTAAGCTGCCATCGACAGATTTAAAAAATGCAGAACGTAATAATAATTCTTGACGAGACAAGGAACGAGATTCTATCAATGCAAGTTCAAGCTCGAAAAGTTCATTAACTGAGCTAAGCAATAGCAAGTCTTTTCCAAACACTTCATTGACCATAGAGGCATGCATTGGTCTGTTATTAAATAACTGGTCTCGCTGTTTCATTAGTTCTGAGGTTCTCTTTTCCCTTATCTGCGTTCTAACTTATCGAAATTCTCTACCACTTCTTTGTCTTAAAATCGCTGGCTAAACCCACGATAATCAAATCTTTCCTCCCGCAGGCATTATGCTTGTAACCACAAAAAATACAGTGAGACAGATTATAACCACTATCGTGCCCCACGATATGTAATTATAACTCTTCGGGTTTACATATTCTCCCATTATCTTTGCGTTGTTCACCAGCGACAGCGCATATATCAGCACAAAAGGAAGCAATATTCCGTTTACAACAGACGCCAGAATCATAAGAAAAACCAGCGGTGCGCCGGGAATCAATATCACCAAGGCAGAAACAACTATGAGAGCGGTGTATATCCACATAAACTGAGGAGCTTCTCTGAATGTTTTATTGATGCCCGCTTCCCACCCCATTGCCTCGCATATATAGTATGCTGTTGCCAGCGGGACTATTATCACTCCAAGAAGCGAACCGTTGGCAAGACAGAGAGCGAATATGAAAGACGCATATTCTCCTGCTAAAGGCTTGAGCGCAATTGCAGCCTCCGAGGCCTCGTTTATTCTTATGCCTGACGGGAAAAGCGTGGCTGCGCATGTAACTATAATGAAAAATGCAATTATGTCCGTTATAGAGCATCCCAGTATCACATCAAGCCTGGATGCTTTATAATCCTCTTTTCTTATTCCCTTCTCTGCAATAGATGACTGGAGGTAAAACTGCATCCACGGTGTTATTGTTGTGCCTATTATTGCTATGCTGAGTATCGCATATTCGGAATCCCACTTTATCTGAGGCACAAATGTGTTTTTGAAAACAGGAAACCAGTCAGGTTTTGCCATGAATCCTGAGATAACATATCCGAAATATAAAAGACATGCAAAGAGCAGCACTCTCTCAACTGCCCTGTAACTGCCTTTTGTAACAAGGAACCAGACCGACACCGCGCCAATGGGAACCATCACGTACTTGCTTAATCCAAGGATATCCATAGACGCTGCCCACCCTGCGAAATTAGCGAGAGTTGTGCCGAAATTTGCGATTAGAAGCGCTGCCATCATATAGAATGTTGATTTTACGCCATAGTTTTCTCTTATGAGGTCTGAAAGCCCCTTGCCTGTGACAACTCCCATCCTTGCAACCATCTCCTGTATCACGACAAGCGCTACAGTCGTGGGTATCAAGGTCCAGAGCAGTGCATATCCGAATCTTGCGCCTGCCACAGAATAAGTGGTAATCCCGCTTGCATCATTATCTATATTTGCAGTTATTATTCCGGGTCCCATAACTGCAAGGAACAGGGCTATTTTCCTGTAGAGGCTCACACCTTCCTCCTCTTGCGTTTTGCCGCCGGCGGCAGAATCCTGTCAATAATATCATCCACCGCAACAATGCCGAGGATAAACCCTTCGCTGTCAACAACCGGAAGCGCGACAAGGTTATACTTTGATATAATACCGGCAACCTGCATCTCATCTGTCTCAGGCGTGACTGTCTTGAACTTGGTTACCATAATATCCGACAGCTTTGTTTCAGGCGGCGAGAGAAGAAGTTCCCTGAGCGACACCACACCTTTGAGTTTCTCTTCAGCATCCGTTACATATATGTAATAGATGGTCTCAACTTCTTCTGCATCTCTTCTGAAGCTTTCAATGGCTTCTTTTACGCTCGTTTCAGGCCTGTATGCTATAAACGCATTTGTCATAATACCGCCTGCTGTGTCTTCTTCATGCCCCATAAGTTCCTGAATGTCCTCTGCATCCTCTTTTTCAAGGCTGCCGAGAATCTCCTGCGCCTTTTCTGCGGACAGGTCGCTTATGACGTCAGCGGCTTCATCAGGAGGCATCTCCTCTATTATGTCAGCAGCCTTATCAGTATCCATCCCTGTTATTATTGCCGCCTGTGTATCAGGCTCAAGTTCTGAAAGCGCCTCAGCGGCAGTTTCTGCATCAAGGCCCTTAAACAGAATAGCGCCCTCTTTGCGAGAAACCTGGCTTATTATCGCCGCCAGGTCCGCCGGGTGCAGTTCTGCCACCATCTGCCTCGTAACCGTGAGCGATATCGCAGTAAGTTTTGGTTCCAGAGGCTGGATATAATTCCAGCTTATAAGATTATGCGGCAGGCTCATCCTGAGAAACCCCATCAAATCTTCTCCGCCTCTTTCAACTCCAAGCCTCCTCATTATTCCCCTCATCCCCACATCAACAGCTAAAAGCACGGCCTCTGTGTTAAGCCCTTCAAGCTTGACGTCGTTCACCCTCACAACCTTTGCTCCATTTGCGTCAACTATCTGCTTATCAAAAATATCCCTGGCCACCAGGAGGTCTTCCTCTCTGAGTTCGTAGGACTGAAGCCCTGCGCCGTAAATATTCGCAGCGATTATCCTTTTGTTAAATATGCTCAAATCACTCCAGGGGAGATTAAAGAGCTTTCTTTTTTTCTCTATGACAAGGCTTGAAATCTTCGGCAGCGGCTCGCCTTTAACAACAACCAGGTCCTTCACCCTGCCGAGTTCCTCGCCTCTCGGGTCCAGGACAGGCTTTCTTAATATTTCACTTACAAAAAGTTCGCTGAAAAACGGCATCGCTCCTCCGCAATGAAGTTTCTGTGCTTAGTGTCTGTGTCAGTAAGAAACTAACACTGGTAACCGACACTGACACTGCTTTTAAAGTATAGCTTACTGGTTTTTATTTCAGCAATATGAAAATATGGAGCAAACTTAGATTAGGGGACGGCAAGGCGAGTCCCGACAAGAGCGGGATTGAGCGGTTTTATGAACGGCGCCGATTAGTATACAATAGTTACATGACCTGGCATGAAGCCATAGGAAGAGCGCTGCTGATATTCTTATCCTTCGCCTTTATCCACAGTCTCTGCGTGACATCCTTCATTAAGTCTCAAACACAGAGGCTTTTGGGTGAAACATTCGTGAGGGTTTTTTACAGGTTCATCTATACCTGCTTCAGCGCCGTTACAGTAGTCCTTGCTATATATTTAATAAATATGCTCCCTGATGTTTATTTGTTCAGGGGGACTGCATGGTTCAGATGGGCCATGCATGCAATCCAGATTGCGGGTTTCATATTCGGAACGCTATCTTTTGAGGCGATAAATTCCTATGAGTTTGTAGGAATAACACAGGTCTGGAGATACATCACAAAAAGAGAGGTCCAAGGAGACGCTGAAGGGATAACACAGACCAGGCTTGTGAAGACAGGTATATATGGCATTGTCAGGCATCCGCTCTACCTTGCAGGGATTATAATCTTTACATTTGAGCCTAACATAACGAGGAACTGGCTTGCTGTGAGCATCCTCGCTGACGCCTACTTCGTCTTCGGAGCATTCATAGAAGAGAAACGGTTGATAAGGACTTTTGGAGATGAATATATTGAATACATGAAACGGGTGCCGGGGTTTTTACCGAAGATTTTATGAATCCAGATTTATGCAGAGGGGTTTTGCTGATTTTTTTATTATCCCTCTCTCTTCTGCCATGTCCAGAAGTTTCCTTACAGCGATTATCCCGTCATCACCTATATCAATTGAATAATCATTGACATAGAGATTTATATGTTCACAAATAACCGAATCATTAAGCTCCTGTGAATGCTTTTTGATATATTTTTTAGGCTCATCCCTGCGGCTCATTGCATAAAGCACGCTCTCCCTTATAAGTCTTTCAGCCTTGCTTATAATAACGTTTCCAAGACTTCTCTTCGCGATAATGCAGCCCAATGGTATCGGAAGTCCTGTTTCTTTTTCCCACCACTCGCCCAGGTCCATAATCTTTTTCAGCCCATAAGATGGATAAGTAAATCTTCCTTCATGGATTATCAGCCCTGCATCAGCCTCACCTTTTTTTACCGCCTCCATAATCTTGTGAAACGGCATGTCAACGAAGTTCAAAGTTTGGAGTTCGGAGTTATGAGTTGATGCAAGATATAATCTCAACAAAAGAAAGGCAGTAGTAAGATTGCCGGGAATAGCAATTTTTTTATTTTTAAAACTCCAGACTCCAGACTCCAGACTCCTGACTACCAAAAGAGGCCCGCAGCCCCTTCCCAATGCGCCTCCAGAGCGTAAAAGACAGTAATCCTCACGCAGGTTACCGAATGCATTATATGAGACCTTTGTTATATCCAGTGCGCCCTTCACAGCCATCTGGTTCAGTGTCTCAACATCAAGGAGAATTTCTTTAAAATTTAAATCGCCGACGTCTATCTTCCCATGCACAAGGGCGTAAAAGATGAATGTATCATTCGGACAGGGGGAGTATCCAAGAGAAAGGGTTCTCATTTCAATGGACATCCTTCACAAATAGGTTTTGTTTTACAAAACATCTTTCCTACTCTCACAAACAACGCATGATACTCATTATAAAGTTTTACATCCTTTTTCAGAGATAAATGGAAAAGCTCCTGAAATTTATCGTATGCCTGGTCCTGCCCTAAAATATTATGCCTTGAGAGCGCCCTCTTAGTATATGCATCAATCACAAATATCGGCTTAGCCAACGCATAAAGTAAAATAGAGTCTGCTGTCTCGGGGCCAATGCCATTAACACTCAAAAGTTTTTTCCTGAGTGAATGCATATCTTCCTTTCTCATATTCTTCATGCTTCCGTGATAATCCTTCATCAGAAAATCAATAAATGTTTTAAGCCGCTTTGCCTTGACATTGAAATAACCTGAGGGCTGTATTAATGAGGCAAGTTTTTTCACGGGCATCTCATGAATAGCCTTTACATTCAGGACTTCCTCCTTTTTGAGATTATTAATCGCCTTCTCTACATTCCCCCAGTTCGTGTTCTGTGTGAGAATCGCCCCAACTGCAACCTCAAAAGGCGTATCCCCCGGCCACCAGTTCTGCGGACCAAAGGCATTGTAGAGTTTTTTGTAGATTGAGAGGAGCTTTTTATTGTTCATACAAGCATAACTTTAAGATAATCTCTTAAGTCCTCTATCAGAACAACCTCGGATTCCCGGGCTTTTTTTCTATCATCTTTAACAACTCATTATAGGAAATAGTTTTAACGCCCAATGACTTTGCCTTACCCAGTTTTGAGCCGGGTTCTTCTCCGACCACAAGAAAACTTGTGCTTGCTGAAACAGCAGATGCTGCATGTCCTCCATTGGCCTCTATAAGGTCTTCAACTTCTTCCCTTGATTTTGGCATAGCGCCGGTAATCACAAATGTCAGGCCTTCCAATGGCGCTCCGCCTTTTTTCTCTGATATAAAGTCAGGATTGGTTATCTTTAGTCCGAGCTTTATCATAGAGTTGAGAAGATTAATATTCTTTTGGTCATTAAAAAACATCGCTGCCGAGGATGCTATTTTTTCGCCCATCTGCTTAATCTGCATAATCCTTTCGGGGGTTACCTTATACAGGTCTTCCAGTTTTCTGAAATTCTTCGCCAGGACCTTAGCGGCATATTCGCCCACATGAAGGATCCCGATACCAAACAGAAATTTAGAAAGCGTGGCATGTTTGGATTTTTCAACAGCGTCTATAAGATTCTGCGCTGATTTTTCAGCGAATCTCGGAAGCTCAAGCATGTCCTCTTTCTTCAGTTTATAGATATCCTCAAAGTGTTTTAAGAGCCCCCTTGAATAAAGCAATTCCACATTTTTTTCTCCCAAACCCTCAATATCCATGCCTCCTCTTGATGCAAAATGAATAATCTTTTCCTGAACCTGCGCAGGGCAGTGGAGTGAAACACATCTTACAGCTACCTCGCCTTCTTCTCTTACAACCTTTGAACCGCATGCAGGACATCTTTCAGGAATAGGAAATTTTTTCTCCTTCCCCGTTCTTTTTTCCTTGATGACCATAATCACGTGCGGGATAACGTCGCCTGCCCTTTCAACAACAACAGTGTCTCCAACCCTTATATCTTTTCTCTCTATCTCATCCCAGTTATGCAATGTTGAGCGCGACACTGTAACACCGCCAATCCTGACAGGCTCAAAAACAGCAAACGGGGTAATAACGCCTGTCCTTCCCACGCTGCCGTGAATCTCCTTTATCCTTGTAGTCCCATGATGCGCCTGGAACTTATAAGCCACAGCCCATCTCGGCTCCCTTGTCTTTACTCCGAGTTTCTGCTGAAGTCCAAAATCATTAACCTTTATAACAGCGCCGTCTATTTCAAAGGAGAAATCCCCTCTTTTTTCTTCAACCTCCTTTACGGCGTCTATGACCCTATCTATTCCTTTCACAGCCTTCATCTTCTCAGGAATTGGAAACCTTGATTCCTGAAGCCATTTGGCAAGCTCTGACTGGCTTCTGAACTCTATTCCTTTCACAGCTCCTATTCCATAGCATGCAAGATAAAGTTTTCTTGCAGATGTAATTGAAGGGTCAAGCTGTCTCACAGAACCTGCGGCTGCATTCCTGGGATTGGCGAATAACGGCTCGCCGGCTTTCTCCCTCTTCTTATTCAATTTCTCAAACTCATCAAGGTCCATATAGACTTCCCCTCTGATATCAATCTCTCCGGGCACCCTCTCTGCCTCTATTTTCATGGGGACTGACTTTATGGTCTTTATATTCTGCGTGACATCCTCGCCTTCATAACCGTCGCCTCTTGTAGATGCCCTGAAAAGCAATCCATCCTTGTAGGTAAGTTCAATAGCAAGCCCGTCGTATTTCGGCTCTACTGTATATTCAACCTCATCTCCTGTACCGAGCAGCTTTTTTATTCGCTTGTCAAATTCCTTTACCTCATCATGCGAAAAGGCATTGCCAAGCGAAAGCATCGGCTCTGTATGCTTCACCTTTTCAAATTTTTCGGCAGCAGGAGCGCCAATCCTCAGCGTAGGAGAATCAGGCAGAATGTAATCATATTTTTCTTCGAGTTCCTTAAGCTGCCGGTATAATTTGTCATATTCCTCGTCAGACATAACAGGCGAATCAAGGACATAATAACGGTAGCTGTGGTAATTAAGCTCCTTAACAAGCCTTTCTATCTTTTGCTTAATATCTTCAGAAATTTTATCCGGCATTAACTTTCCATCACCCCAACAAGAAATTTTAGGGCTGAAACAGCCGCCCTCTCCTTGATTTCTTCTCTCTTCCCATTTAATCTTAATTCCCTTACAAATGTTTCCCCGCCCAGGCTTACCGCAATATAAATAAGCCCTATATCCTTCCCCTCAAGCACATCAGGCCCAAGATTGCCTGTTGTTGAGACAGCGCATCCTGTCTTTGTCAACAAACACATTCTCTCTGCCATTTCTTTGGCTGTTTCTTTGCTTATAACCCCATGAGCTGCAATAGTCTTGGCTTGCAAGCCCAGTATCTTTTTCTTTGACTCGGCAGAATAAGTCACAACCCCTGCTTCAAAGAATGCGCCTGCGCCCGGAAGCAGTGTAATATAATGGCTGATGAGACCGCCTGTGCAGGACTCGGCAACTGAAAGTTTTAATCCTTTCTTTTTGAAGAGCTCATGCACCTTCCGAATAATTGTGAATGTTTCCTTGTCCATATCTGCTATAAATATATACTAATTCTCAGACATTTTAAATAGAAACAACTTTTGTGTTATCATCATTACCTATGGAAGAGAGGCTTCAGAAGATACTTGCAAAGATGGGGATTGCGTCAAGAAGAGGCGCTGAGGAAATCATCCTTGAAGAAAGGGTTACAGTAAACGGAAAGGCTGCAGTCCTCGGAATGAAGGCAGACCTTTCAAAAGACCATATAAAATTAGACGGGAAACTTCTTACAAAACCTGAGCCCAAGGTCTATCTGATGATAAATAAACCTAAAAACGTTTTGACGACCCTTGCAGAAGAGGAGGAAAGGCCAACCATAAAGGATTATTTAAGGAATATCAGATACCGGGTATTTCCCGTTGGAAGGCTTGACTTTGATTCAGAAGGACTGCTGCTTCTTACAAATGACGGCGATTTAGCATATTCAATTCTGCACCCTTCAAAAAAAATTCCGAAGACATATCATGTTAAAATAAAAGGCATCATTGAGGATGAAAAATTAGATAAACTGAAAAAAGGGATAAGGCTTAAAGACGGACTTACCGCGCCTGCTAAAGTAAAGAAACTCAGAAAGGCAGAGGAAAACTGCTGGATTGAGATTACGATTTATGAGGGTAAAAAAAGACAGGTAAGGAGGATGTGCGAGCAGGTCGGACATCCTGTGCTTAAACTCAAGCGCATAAGAATCAACGGCATAGACATTGGAAATCTTCGCTCCGGAGAGTTAAGATATCTAACTCCGGATGAGGTTAAAAAGCTCAAGAAAGAGGTAATGAATGATTCGGGACAAAGGCTGCGGTGAACTCAGAGAATCTGATATAGGCTCAAACCTGAGCCTGGTCGGCTGGGTGTTCAGAAGGAGAGACCACGGAGGCCTCATATTCATAGATTTGAGAGACAGGAGCGGACTCTGCCAGGTCGTATTCAGCCCTGATATCGCAGGCAATTCGCATACTAACGCACATGACCTGAGGGGAGAGTATGTAATAGCCGTATCAGGCGAGATACGAAAAAGGCCCGAAGGCACTGAAAATCCAAATATTCCCACAGGCATAGTTGAGTTGTACGTCAATAAACTTGAAGTCCTGAATGAGGCGGCTCCATTGCCTTATAACATGGAGGAGGCTGCAGATGCAGGAGAGGCCTTACGGCTTAAGCACAGGTATCTTGATTTAAGAAGGCCTGAGATGCAGCAGAACCTGATGGTGCGGCATAAGATTACAAAGACGACAAGAGATTATCTTGATGAGAGAGGATTCCTTGAGATAGAAACACCGATGCTCACAAAATCCACACCGGAAGGCGCAAGGGATTATCTCGTCCCGAGCAGGATGAACCCCGGACACTTCTATGCGCTGCCGCAGTCGCCGCAGTTATTCAAACAGATATTGATGGTTGCCGGAATGGAAAAATATTTCCAGATAGTGAAATGCTTCCGCGATGAAGACCTCAGGGCAGACAGACAGCCTGAATTCACACAGATTGATTTAGAGATGTCATTTGCGGATAGGGAAGATATTCTATTACTCATGGAAGGGATGATGAAAAAGCTCTTCAAGGATATTCTCGGCGCTGATTTAGAGACGCCATTCCGGAGGCTGAGTTTTCATGAGTCAATGGAGAGGTTCGGAAACGACAAGCCTGATATGAGATTCGGGCTTGAACTCAAAGACATGGCAGACCTTGCGCTGAAGGGCGCATTTAAGGTGTTTCTTGACGCCCTGAATTCAGGCGGAATGGTTAAGGCGATTAACGGCAAAGGAATGGCAGGACTTTCAAGGAAAGAAGTTGACATGCTTACATCAGAGGCGCAGTCATTCGGAGCAAAAGGCCTGGCATGGATAAAAGTCAAGTCCTCCGCCAAAGGCGGATCAGGCGGAGGTTTTGAATCTCCTATAGCAAAGTTCTTCCCTGAAGATGTCTTAAAAAAGATGGCTGAAAGGCTTGGCGCTGAAGAAGGCGATTTGATGCTCTTTATCGCTGACAAGCCAAAGGTTACATACGATGTGCTAAGCAGGCTGAGACTTGAACTCGGGAAGAGGCTGAACTTAATTAAGCCGGGATACAAATTTGCATGGATAATTGATTTTCCGCTGCTTGAATGGGATGAAGAGGAATCAAGATTTCAGGCAATGCACCATCCGTTCACAGCGCCCATGAATGGGGATATAGAGAAACTGTTGACTGTTAATTTTTCTGATTCTCAACTTTCAACTTCTAACTTTCAACTTTTAACTTCTCTTAGGGCAAAGGCTTATGACATTGTTTTAAATGGTTATGAGATTGGCGGCGGCAGCATCCGTATTCACAAGCAGGACGTTCAAAAAAAGATGTTTGAGGTCCTGAATATCTCAGAGGAAGAGGCTAATATGAAGTTCGGCTTCCTGCTTGATGCGCTTAAATACGGCGCGCCTCCTCACGGCGG
>Ga0100380_10000308_pt1 | contig 54940 bp, 57 predicted proteins | sample CryGeymeta201504_FD_80417 | JGI IMG/M metagenome (GOLD analysis project Ga0100380, IMG submission 80417) | Groundwater microbial communities from Crystal Geyser aquifers in Utah, USA - Crystal Geyser metaG 2015-04 | ecosystem: Environmental > Aquatic > Deep subsurface > Groundwater | place... | reverse complement strand
TACCACGTTTGAAGCACGGGAAAGGATCGCCGGTGCCGATCCAAAGCAGGTAAACACTGATAAGGATCAGCTTTCGGCGATGATTTTATTGGAAGAATATTTAGCGAATCAGGTTAGGTAGCAAAGTTTTGAGCTACTTGGTTCCAGTCTACAACGTTCCACCAGCTTTCGATGTATTCTGGGCGTTTATTTTGGTGTTTAAGGTAGTAGGCGTGTTCCCACACATCTAAACCCATAATTGGTACCAACCCCTCGGATAACGGTGAGTCTTGGTTAGCGGTGGAGGTGATTTGGAGATTGCCGTTGCCATCTTTGCAAAGCCAGGCCCAGCCGCTGCCAAAGCGAGTTTTAGCGGCATTATTAAATTCTTCTTTAAAATTGCTGAAGCTGCTCCATTTTTGCGTAATGGCTTCGGCTAATGGACCAGTTGGCTCTCCCCCACCGTTTGCTGACATAATTGTCCAAAATAGTGAGTGATTGTAGTGACCGCCACCATTGTTTCTAACAGTTGTGCGAATTGCTTCCGGCACACTATCGAGGTTCATTAAAATGTATTCTATCTCTTTGTTGCCTAAGTCTGGATGGTTTTCGAGAGCGGCATTAAGGTTGTTAACGTAACCTTGGTGATGCTTGGCATGGTGGATTTTCATTGTGTCTTTATCGATATGTGGCTCTAGGGCATCGTAGTTGTAGGCAAGTTGTGGTAATAGAAACATACTTTAAGGGATTAGTTTGTTAATATGTTCAGTATATCAAATTTCCAGCATGCTGGGAATTTAGTTAGAGGTTTAGCTTTACACCGCTCTGCTTTGTGCTAAAATCGGTGCGTTCGCTCACTTGGCAGGGTAAGCATATGGCAGGGTAGCTCAGTTGGTTAGAGCACAGGACTCATAAGCCTGGGGTCGCGGGTTCAAATCCCGCTCCTGCTACCATCAAAAAAATTAAAAATAAATATGAAGTCATCAAAAAAACAAGAAGTAATAGTAGTGCCGCCTGAAATGGCGCCTTTCTTTAAAGATTCAGAAAAATTTGTTTCAGATTTTTTCGGTCAAAAAATGGAGTATCCTGAGCAAGGAGTAATTGAAGTGAAGGGAGAGCGATATATTTTAATGCGTGCGGCTTCCATGTCTTCCGGTTTTTTTGAAGTTGTTAAAAATTTGTATAGTGGGAAGTCAGAAGAAAAAGCGATAGATGTGGCAAGGCAGTTGTTATTTGACATTTCTCATGCTATGGGAAAGGCGGATGCGAAGAATTTTGCGAAGCAGATGAAGGTCAAAATTCCTTTGGCAAAAGGGGCTTCCGGACCGATCCATTTTGCATTTACCGGATGGGCTTTAGTAGAAATATTGTCTGGATCAAATCCATCTCCTGATGAAAATTTTTATTTGATTTATGATCACGAGAATTCATTTGAGTCTACATCTTGGAGGAAGGATGGCAAAAAGACGACATTTCCCGTTTGTGTGATGAGTGCCGGTTATTCTTCCGGTTGGTGTGAAGAAAGTTTTGGGGTGAACTTGGTTGCTTCGGAAATTATGTGTACTTGTAAAGGGGATAAGGTTGATCGCTTTATTATGGCTCCCCCATCAAAAATTAAGCAAAGAATTGCCGATTATATCAAACAAGAACCTGAGCTTGCCAAAAAAATTAAAAACTTTGAAGTGCCTGATTTTTTTGAAAAGAAAAAAGTTGAAAATGAATTAGCATTACGAATTGCTGAATTGGAAAAAATGAATAAGTTTTTTGTTAATCGTGAATTGCAGATGGTAAAATTGAAAGAAGAGATTGAAATGTTAAAGGAGCGATTTAATGTACAAGATGAAAAAAAGAAGAAAAATAATAGCTAAAATATATCAAGTTGTTTTAAAGCCGTTATTCTTTAAGTTGGATCCGGAGTTTGTGCATGATCGGATGATTGCGATGGGATCTTTATTAGGACGTTTTAAACTGTTGCGGATAATTACAGCGAAGTTTTTTTTGTATCAGCATCAAATGTTGGAGCAAGATGTGGCTGGAATTAAATTTGTAAATCCGGTTGGTTTATCGGCGGGTTTTGATAAGGAAGCTAAAATTATTAAGATTTTGCCAGCTGTTGGTTTTGGTTATGTGCAAATTGGAAGTGTTACTTATAACGCCTATGTAGGCAATCCGAAGCCAAGGTTATATCGTTTGCCAAAGTCTGAAGCGATTGTGGTTTATTATGGATTGAAAAATGAAGGCATTAAAAAAATTGCCGAGCGAATAATGGCTTCTAAGCCGTTAGCGATTCCCTTTAGTTTATCAATTGCTAAAACCAATTGTGCGGCAACCGTCGGTAAGGCGGATGGTATTGCCGATTATAAAGCTTGTTTGGCTTATGCTTTAGAGCAAGATTTGGCAGATATGTATACTATTAACATTTCTTGCCCTAATGCTTTTGGCGGCGAGCCGTTTACCGATGTTCAAAGTTTGCAAATGTTGCTTGTTGAATTGTATCAATTAAAAATTAATCGACCGTTGTTTATCAAAATGCCGATCAATTTAGTTTGGTCTGATTTTAAAGCATTACTGGATGTGATTGTTCAGTTCCCCGTTGCCGGTGTAATTATAGGGAATTTAAGCAAGGATAGAATGGCAGCATCTATTAAAGATCTGATTCCGGCAGAAATTAAAGGTGGCATTAGTGGTAAACCAACCGAGGAGTTATGTAATCATTTAATTAAGCAGACATATAAAGAATTTGGGAAGAAGTTGGTGATTGTTGGTGTTGGTGGCATTTTTTCTGCTGAAGATGCATATAAGAAAATTAAGTTGGGGGCTAGCCTGGTGCAGTTAATTACAGGTATGATTTATAAAGGCCCACAGCTAATTGGAGAGATTAATGAGGGGTTGGTTGAGTTACTAAAAAAAGATGGCTACAGCAAGGTTAGTGAGGCGGTTGGTGTGGATGTCTAAGTATTAACCTTGCAATCCACTTTATATTTAGATAACATCAACCTCGCTTAATATCGCGGGGTGGAGCAGTGGCAGCTCGCAAGGCTCATAACCTTGAGGTCGCAGGTTCGAATCCTGCCCCCGCAACCAAGTTGGGGGGTGTTTTAGATGTATATAGGATGTGCAGTACAGCTCCGTGTAGTGCTGCAGTTATTTTCCCAGTAGTAGTACCGTCCTTATCTCTGCCTATTTCGTTGGTCCAGTCTGGGCCATATACCGCTAGGAGTTCCATGTCGGTTACTGGCTTCCCTTCCCTTAATTTTTGGAGTGTTTGTTGATGTATAGGATCAGTTCCTGAAGTTTTGTCAGGACATGTTTGTTCTAGTGTTGGCATGTAGATGATTTATTAATAATAATCACCTATATAATAGATGTATTTCATTTTATGGTAAGAGTATTATAGGTGTTTTATAATAATTTTCTTATTTGTGAAACACTAAATACCACCACTTTTTATATGTAGGAAGGTTTTCGTAGTAGACGAGTTTTTTGCTTAGTTGTTGTTCTTCGAGGTTGAGGTTTTGGGAGTCGTCCGGGTGTGGGAGGATTAAGACTTCTTCGCCGGGGTTTACTAGGCCAAAATTTTGTTTGGCGATTTTGTCTTGGTATTGGGGAGAGCGGAAATATTCCAGTTCGTCTTTGAGTTTTTCGTTTTCGGCTTTTATTTCTTGGTTTTTTTGGTCGAATTCGGTGATGTAGCTTTCGACTTGGTAGTCGTCGTAAAGGGAGCTGAAGAGCACAATGATCATGTAAAATGCTAAACAAAGCTCGATTATGAGGATTGTTTTGGTGACTTTGGAGATGTTGTGCTGCATGATTTTGTTGCACTTTAGGCTGACGATCGTTATTTTAATGGTATTTAAGATGTAAAACAATATGGAAGCATTTAGTTGGAAGAAGATTGATCATGTTCATCTGGTGGGAATTGGTGGAATTGGTATGAGTGCGATTGCCCAGCATTTTTTTGCTAATGGAATTGGTGTCTCGGGTAGTGATTTGCATCAAAATAAAATGACGAAACGGCTGGAGGCGATGGGCTGTAAAATTAGTTACGGGCATGAGGAAAATAATGTTCCGGTGGAAGCAGATTTAGTAGTTACATCTTTGGCGGTTGCAGCAAGTAACCCGGAGGTGCAGGCGACGGTAAAGCGAGGTGTAAAAATGTTGAAGTATCCGGAAGCGTTGGGTGAAATTACGCGAGATTATAAAACAATTGCCGTGGCAGGTAGCCATGGTAAAACAACGACCACGGGGATGCTGGCAAAATTATTGATTGATGCGGGGTTGGATCCGGTAGTTATTTTAGGATCGACAGCAGGGTTTTTGGAGAATAATAATTATCGACACGGGCGTGGAGATATTTTGGTTTTGGAAGCGTGTGAATATTATGCCGGTTTTTTGAATTTGCATGCGGACATTACGGTGATTGTAAATGTGGAGCATGATCATTTTGATGCTTATCCTTTAGAGTCTGATTATTTAGAAGCGTTTGAAAAATTGGCGATTGGGACAAATCCTGAATATCCGGTAGTTTTAAATGTAGATTTTAAATTGGGGCAAGAACTATTGGAAAAAATTAAAGATCGCAAAGTTCTAACTTTTGGTGAGAAAGATGCCGATATTATTTTGACTGATTATAATTTGGAGCTGAGTGTGCCGGGGCATCATAATAAAATTAATGCGTTGGCTGTGGTGGCTGTGGCTAAGATTTTGCAAATCGATTTGGCAATTGTGCGAAAGAGTTTGAAAGCTTTTGTAGGAACAGCAAGGCGGTTAGAGTTAAAAGAAGAACGGGATGGGTGTGTGATTTATAGTGATTATGCTCATCATCCAACGGAGATAAGAGCAAGTTTGCAGGCGTTGCGTGAGCGATATCCTAATAAAGTAATTGGTGTTGTTTATCAGGCACATCAGCATCATCGCACAAAAGAGTTGTTGGGGGAATTTGGGGTGGCGTTTAAGGATGCCGATAAAGTGATTATTGTCCCGATTTATGCAGCGCGTGATTCGGAAGAGTTGATGCATGAAATTACCCCGCAAAAATTAGCGGATGTCATTGCGGCGCATCACCGGTCTGTGTCAGTTGTGGATGATGATGATGCGCTTTTGTTAACTTTGGTAGATGAGTTGGTGAAGGAGTTGGATGTGTTGGTTGTAATGGGGGCGGGTGATGTGGAAAAGTTGATTGGCTAAACGTCCGCTTTTTTTACAGCTACTTTGGCTTTGCCGTCACCAATTTCTACTTCTTTTTCGAGATCGTATTCTAAATCGCCTTTGGTTTGGATTTGGATGGCGAGGGTTTCGTTTTCGATGTAGTCGGAAAAGATGACGACGGCGTGTTCGAGCTCGATGTTGTCGGTTTGAATGAGGAGTTGGATGCGGTCGGCAACATCAAAGTCGGCTTCTTTACGCATGTCTTGGATGATGCGAATTAGGTCGCGGGCGAGGCCTTCGGCTTTTAGTTCTGGGGTTATCTCTGTATGGAGAATGACGACAATTCCCTCTTCGCTGGCGGCGCTTAGGCCGGGTTTGGCGCTGTAGCCGAGTTCGTATTCGTCTAGTTCCAAAGTGTATTTGTCGATAATGACTTGGTCGCCTTTTTGGGTGAATTTGCCGTCGCGGGCCATTTGGATAATACTTTGGACGGCGCCGCCGTATTTGGGGCCGAGAACTTTGGCGTTCGGCTTAACGGTGAATTCGATTTTGGCACTAACGTCTGTGCTTATTTCTAAGTCTTTAATGTTAAGTTCTTCGAGAATGACGTTTTTTTGGATTTGGATTTCTTTGGCGTCGGTTTTGCCGGTAACGGCAACTTCAATTTTGGCAAGTGGTTGGCGAACTTTGAGGTTTTCTTGAGCGCGGATTGTGTGGCCAAGGCTAACAACTTGTTTAATTAGTTGCGTTTTTTTGTTGAGTTTTGGATTGATGTATTTTTTATTTGGTAAAGGCCAGTCGGCAAAGTGCACAGATTCTTGGTCGGTTAAGTTACGGAAAATGGCTTCGGCTATGTATGGTGTAAATGGGGCGATTACTTTAGCAAACTCGGTTAGGACCAAATAAAGTGTGTTGTAGGCTGAGTCTTTGTCGGTGTCGTTTTCACTTTTCCAGAAACGGCGACGACTGCGGCGGATGTACCAATTAGAAAGTTGGTCGACAAATTCGGTGAGCGGTCGGGTGGCTTTGGTTAGGTTGTAGTTGTCCATTTCTTCGGTAACGGTTTTAATGACAACTTGCAGTTCGGATAAAATCCATTGGTCGAGTTCGTTGGTTGGGGTGAAATGTTTAAGGACGGTTGGGTCGGGTTTGTATTGGTCGATTGTGGCGTATGTTACAAAAAAACTGTAAGTGTTCCATAATGTTAAGTTGAATTTTTTGAAGACTTCATCAACGTGATCTTCGGAAAAACGGACGTCTTCGGCTTGAGGGGCGGTTGATTGGTATAGGAATAAGCGGGTGGCATCAACGCCTTTGGTGTCGAATAGTAAATTTGGATCCGGATAGTTTTTCTTGCGTTTGGATAGTTTCTCACCATCTTTGGCAAGGAGAATGCCGTTTACAATTACGTTTTGGAAGGCCGGTTCGTCAAATAAAATGGTAGATAAAACATGTAAGGTGTAGAACCAGCCACGGGTTTGGTCTAGGCCTTCGGCGATAAATTGGGCTGGGAAATTTTCTTCAAATTCTTCTTTATTTTCAAATGGATAGTGGGGTTTGGCGTATGGCATGGCACCGCTTTCAAACCAGCAGTCTAATACTTCGGGAATGCGCTTCATGGTGCCGTTACACTCTTCACATTCAAATTCGATGTTGTCGATGTATGGTCTGTGGAGGTCCAGTTCGCTTTCGCGGTTTGGGACTTGGCCAGCGTAGTAGGTTAGAATTGCTTCGTGTGGGATTTTGCTGAGGTTGTGGACCCATTTTGGAGAGATCTCTTGTTCTTCAAAGTAAACTTGAGCAGCGCCCAGTACGGCACCGTGGGTAACAACGACGATGTGTTGGTTTTGGTAATGGTTGCCGAGGTAGTCTAAAAAGTCATTGAGGCGCATGGCCACTTCTTTGTTGGACTCGGAGTCGGGATTCATTTTGAAATTGAGAATATCCCCGCTGTTTACAATGGCGTCGTGGACCGTATTAAAGTCGGTATTGTGGGATTGATGGATTTCGCGGAGACGTTCGTCGGTTGTAAGATCGACCTTTAGGATGTCGTTGATGATTTCGGCTGTTGCTTGGGCGCGGTCAAATGTGGAGCTGTAAATGTGGGTAATTGGGTATTTGCTTAATTTTGTGGCTAAGGTGGCGGCTTGTTTTTTGCCGTTTTCGGTTAGTTTGCTTTGATCGGTTTGGTCACTGTTGGTAACGCCTTTAATGTTATGTTCGGCTTCGCCATGACGCACAAAGTAGATTGTGTTGCCGTTTTGGGAGCGAACACGAAGTTCTTTAACAGAGCCAATACAGGTTTGATGGTTGCATGCTTCGCATTCCCAAATTGGAATTGGTGCTCCCCAATAACGATTACGTGAGATGTTCCAGTCTCGAACATTTTCGAGCCATTTGCCAAAGCGACCTTCTTTAATATGGGCCGGTTGCCAATTAATTTTTTCGTTATTTTTAAGGAGGCGATCTTTAATTTGTGTAACGGCAACAAACCAAGATTTTAGGGAGTGATTAAGTAGAGGAGTATCGCAACGCCAGCAATGCGGGTAGCTGTGGCGATAATTTTCTTTGTTAAAAAGTTTGTTGTGTTGATTTAACCATTCGGCAACATTGTGGTCTTGGCCTTTAACAAATTTGCCGGCAAAATCGGTAACTGTATCAACAAATTCGCCACTAATGTTGGTGTGTACAATAATATCCAGTTTGTATTTTTTGGAAACTTCGAAATCCTCCGCACCGTAGCCGCCGGCAATATGCACAATACCGGTTCCGTCTTCGGTGGTAACATAGTCGTCTATGGTGATGATAAAGCGTTTTTTGTCGACTTCGTATTTGTAATAAGGGAAGAGTGGCTCGTAAGTCGTACCTTCCAGATCTTTTGGTTTAATTTTTTCGATGATTTCGTATTCTGTTTCGGGGAAAAGTTTTGGAAGGAGGTTGTCGGCGGCAATGTAAAATTCGTCCCCTACTTTAACTTTGCTGTATTTAATTTTTGGTCCCATACAAAGTGCCATGTTGCCGGGTAGTGTCCATGGTGTTGTTGTCCAAGCTAAAATGTAGGTATTTGGGTGTGACGGATGATCGATTTTAAATTTGGCGGTGACAGATAGGTCGGTTACTTCTTTGTAGCCTTGGGAAACTTCGAAATTAGAGAGAGGTGTTTCGCAGCGGGGGCAAATGTGCATCGAGCGGTAGTCTTGGTAGACTAGGCCTTGGTCCCAGATTTGTTTAAAGACCCACCAAATGGATTCCATGTAGTTGTTGTCGAGAGTGGCATAGGTGTTGTCAAAATCGACCCAGCGTCCGACTCTTTCTAGTAAGACCTGCCATTCTTTTGTGTAGCGGAAAACGCTGTCGCGGCATTTTTGGTTAAAGTTATCGATGCCATATTCTTCAATGTCTTTTTTACCGGATATTTCTAATTCTTTTTCGATTTCATATTCAACGGGGAGGCCGTGGCAGTCCCAGCCATTGGTGCGGGGTACGTAGTAGCCTTTCATGTTCCAGTAACGGGTGACGGCGTCTTTGAGGGCGCTGGCTAAAATGTGGCCGTAATGAGGAAGGCCGTTGGCAAAGGGGGGGCCATCAAAAAATACATATTTTGGTGAATTTTTGCGCATGTCCACAGATTGACGAAAAATGTCGTTTTCTTGCCAGTATTGAAGGATGGATTTCTCGACGTCTGGTAGTTGGAGGTTATTGTTGATCGGTTTAAACATGGAAAATCGTTAGAGATTAGTTGATGATGTCTTTTCTATTTTGTTTAAGATGCGATTTAGTTCGCGTTTTGTAGCATTTAATTTACCTTGGCGGTTCACAATAATAAAGTCACATTGGTCTTTAAAGCGGATTTCTTTTTCAAAGCTTTTGTGACGGTGTTCCAGTTCTGTTGGCGCGACGTCTGAGCGTCCGGTGATTCGTTTTTCTAGGTCTTGCCAAGATTCTGTTGTTACAAAAATTGTGCGAAGGTTTTTTGCCGGAATTATTTTTTTGATGGATTCAACGCCTTGTACATCAACTTCGCGAAAAACGGTTTTTCCTTGTTTTAGGGGGTCGAGGATTTCGGATTTTAGAGTGCCGTAGTAGTTTTCTTCGTGAACAATGGCCCATTCTAGGAATTTATCTTGCTCGATTTTTTCTTTAAATTCTTCTTTGGTAATAAAGTAGTAAATTTCGCCGTCTACTTCGCGGGGACGGGGCGGGCGGGTTGTACAAGAAACGGGAAACAGGTAGTTAGGATAGTTTGCTTTGATGTATCTAATAAGAGTCCCCTTGCCGCTACCGGATGGTCCTAAAATTAAAATTAGCTTTCCTGTAATATTTTCTTGATTTCCCCCTTGCATAGTAAGTGCGGATATGTTATAGTTATATGATGACCTTTGACAGAACGGTTTAAAAATAGTGAGAGGATAGTCGATTTAGGTCGGTTATCGCCATCCTAGGTTAGTAGTAATATCTTATTAAATAGCTTGTCTACCTTAATTAATATAACTTCTTCCCAGGTTGGTATCTACCTTCTTAGGTTAGTAGTATCACCATATTAAATGGTTTTCCATTTGATTGGTATAACTTCTTCTTAAGTTGGTTAACTACTTCTTCTGGTTAGGGTTTATTCTCTACTAGTTGAGTAGCCAGTCTGAAAATAGAATTATATTTTATATTTAGACTGGTCGATTTCCTTCCGGTCGGCTATCCCCTCCCTATTTTTCTTTGACTTTTGCCCTCTATAACTATTTATAGTTACAAGACGAGGCCAAGAAAAATAGCCTTCACGAACTACGTAAAAAATAGTTCATTGGTAGGTTCCTATTAAAATAAAAATACATTGAACCAAATTTTCAAAAAAAATCAAAATCAATGTAACAAAAACGTTTCAATATACAAAGCAAAATAGGGAGAAACAAAACGTAGAGGCGTACAGTCCTCACCTCTGATTCATATACTTAATTGTTAGAATCATGTGACATGGGCTTACGTCTCTAATTTTTTGTGTGTTAGATTAATTCAAGGTACCTATCTTGCATGGCATAGATGCTTACTGTCTTTGTGTCTAAGGGCCCAACAATAGTAGCTTGAGTGACGTCGTGGTCGGGATAGTATATTTTGTGTTGTTGATTTAGTCTGTCAATTAGGTTCGCGATAGATGTGTCTAAATACAGTAGAGTGGCTTGGGCATCTGCCATTTGTTCTATTGCACAGTGTCGATTTGGGGCAGGTGGCAATGTCATATAATTATAGTGGGCTGTTGGTTGTTTATTTTGTTCAGTTTCAGTAATAAGAGGAATGTGGCATGTCATTATTGGCTCTTCATTTGGTGGTAATTCAAAAGCTGTATATATAGGAGTTTGTAGTTTTGAACGTTGAAATTCTTTTAATTTTAAATCGTCTGGTGTAATGACGTTTGAATATATAGATATGTGCCCTCCTTGCCGATCAATATGAGTACAGCCAGGAGCCTGAAGATTTGCAGGTGGATGGAAATTGATGCCGGAAACATGTAATAATTTTTCTGCAAAAAGGCGAATTGTTGTTGCAATTGGGATATAGTCTGGCAATCGCCCTGGATGAGTTGGTGGTCTAAACAATTCTTTTGGCATGGCTCTAACTATTGCTTCGAGGCAGTCGGTTGAAATATCCATTATGTCTCGTAAGATTGTGGTGTTCGGTGAAAGTGTGTGTGGGAGAAAGCCTAGTTGCTGTAATCTTTCGACATTTGTTGTGATGGATGTAGTATTTCCAGATTTCATTATCGAGGTTATTTAAGGCTAATTATAATGGTGTTGGTTTTTGTGCCTGGGGTGGTGAGGCGGTATTTGTAAGGGGTAAGAAAAATATATATATCAAAAAAACTCTCTACATTCCACTTTAGTGGCTGAAGCCGGTTTTTGGTGGGCTGGAGAGTTTATTTTGAGTATTCATCGCAGGGGCTCGCTGGCGCTCGCCTATTAAAACGGCAGATCATCAATACTCACCTCGTCGCTAACATGTTGTTCTTGGGGGGCTGGTTCCTCGGCTTTTTTAATGCTTTGTGGGGCTCGGGCGGCGGGGGTTGCTGCGGCGGCGGGGGGTTGGATTGAGGTTGGGTTGCCTTTGGAGTCTAGGATGATGAAGTTGTCGGCGATGATTTCGGTGCGGTAGCGTTTGACGCCGTCTTCGCCTTCCCAGTCGCGGGTTTCGATTCGGCCTTCTACAAATACTTTGGTGCCTTTGTGGGCGTATTGGTGGATGATTTCGGCTAGGCGGGCCCAGGCGACGATGTTGTGGAATTCGACTTTGTCTTGTTTTTGGCCGTTTTTGTCGGTCCAGCTAAAGTTGGTGGCTACGGAAAAGCTGGTGACGGCGGTGCCGTTGGGGGTGGTGCGCATTTCGGGATCGCGGGTAATGTTACCGATTAATTGGGCTCGATTTAGAGAAAATGCCATGAGAAGGATATTGTTAGATATTATGTTTGTGCTCAAATTCTAGTTGATTAGAAGATGGTTGGCAAATTTATACTCTTGAAGTATGCTTGAGTTAAGAATCTAATGCTATTTTATGTTGGACGCAGAGATGAGCAATATTGGCTTACTGGGGCTAGGTGTGATGGGTCGTAATTTGGCGAGAAATATTCATAGTCGGGGTTTTAAGGTGAGCGTTTATAATCGAACAGTGCAAAGAACAACGGATTTTGTTGAAGAGTTTGGTGATGAAACTTTGGTTGGCTTTGCTGATTTAAAAGAGTTTGTGCAAAGTATTGAGCGCCCGCGAAAAATTATTATTATGGTGCCTTCGGATGCGGTAGATGCGGTTTTAGATGAGGAGTTAAACGGTCTATTGGAAGAAGGCGATATGATTATGGATGGTGGGAATAGTTATTATAAGGAAACTGTAGCGCGTGAAGTGCGCCTAAATGCTAAAGGTATCGGGTTTTTGGGATGTGGAATTTCCGGAGGTGAAGAAGGAGCGTTAAAGGGGCCCAGCTTAATGCCCGGTGGGTCTAAAATGGCTTATGATGCTTTTGCGCCGATTCTTGAGAAGATTGCGGCTAAAGATTTTAATGGTGAGGCTTGTGTTGCTTATATGGGTAAGGGGGGCGCTGGGCATTATGTGAAGATGGTTCATAATGGAATTGAGTATGGCGATATGCAACTGTTGGCCGAGGCTTATACGTTGTTGCGTTTTGTTGGTGGCTTGGACATGGCCGATTTGGCAGCGACTTTTGCTTCGTATAATCAGGGGCGATTGGCATCGTTTTTGGTGGAGATTTTAGTGACGATTTTTAATCAGAAAGATGAAAAGACAGCTGGTTATTTGTTAGACAAAATATTAGATAGTGCCGGTCAAAAAGGGACCGGGCGTTGGACAGCAATGGAAGCATTGGAATTGGGAATTCCCTTGGGAACAGTTATGGAAGCGGTTAATGCACGTAATTTGAGTGCTTTTAAAGATTTGCGATCTAGATTAGGAAAGGCGAATTTGGCTAAGGTTTCGTTACCGCTTGCGGAGGTGGATCAATTTAAAGTAGGTGTGGAAGCAGCTTTGTTTGGCGCAAAAATTAGTGCTTATGCACAAGGTTTTATGTTGTTGCAGGCTGCGGAAAAAGAGTATGGATTTGGCTTAAATTTGGCGGAGATTAGCCGTATTTGGCAAGGAGGTTGTATTATTAGAGCTGAATTGTTACAACTTTTTACAATTTTGTGGCAAAAAGATCAAACAAAGCATTTATTTGAATTTGCCGAGATTCAGGCCGATTTGTTGCCAACTTTGGATTTGTGGCAGGAGGCGCTTGCACTGGGCGGTAAGGATCGGTTGCCATTGGCGGCAATGGCTTCGTCTTTAAATTATGTTTATGGTATTTTTAAGGAGACTTCTTCCGCTAATTTAATTCAGGCGATGCGCGATTTTTTTGGCGCTCATACTTATAAGCGAACGGATTTGGAAGGGACTTTTCATACGGAGTGGGGTGCGTAATCTAATTTTTTAACTTTTATTACCGTGCAGGTTGCAGATCAAAATTTTACATTGGTAGTCTTTGGTGCTTCGGGATCGTTGGCTAAGCTTAAAATTTTTCCCGGTGTTTATCATTTAGCACTTGAAGGACGATTAAACGATGTCGATTATCAAGTTGTTGGCTATGCAAGATCTAAAATGAGTAATGAGAAGTTTCGGGAGATTTTTGCGGAGGCGGTTAGAGCGGCGGTGGACAATGTTGATGAAAAATTATTGCTTAAAATTTTGGAGCGGGTGCATTATTACAGTGGTGAGTATGATGATGAAGATGCATACCATAAGCTTGCCGGTTGGTTGCCTGAAATTGAAGAGAAAAAAGATCGGGTGCGTCTTGTTTATTTTTCGGTGCCGCCATCTGTTTTTTCGTCGATAATTCACAATGTTTGTACGAAATTGGATACGGAGTTTGCCAAAGTGCGTTTAATTTTGGAAAAGCCGTTTGGTTATAATTATAGAACTGCTAAAGAGTTGGAAAAGGAGTTAACGAGTTGTTATGATGAGCATCAGCTTTATTTATTGGATCATTATTTGGGTAAAGAGGCGGTGTTTAATGTGCTTTCTTTGCGTTATGCCAATTCAATTTTGACGACTTTGATTAAAGGGAAACATATTGCTAATATTCAAATTACTGCTTTTGAGCCTGGTGGTATAGAAGGGCGTGCCGGTTATTTTGAACATGTGGGGACGTTGCGTGACATGGTGCAGTCGCATGTTTTTCAGATTTTGGCATTTTTGGTAATGAGTTTGCCGGCTCAAATTAATGAGGAAACATTGCATCGAGAAAAACGCCATGTGTTTGAGGATTTTAAAGTGGATGATATAGAGGATTCTTTGGTGCGCGGGCAGTATGCAGGATATTTAGAGGAAGATGGTGTTGCTTCCACTTCGACTACGGAAACGTTTGCGGCATTAAAATTAAAGATTGATAATTTGCGTTGGCATGGTGTGCCGATTTATTTACGCACGGGTAAAAAGATGAAGCAGAAATGGACAGCGATTGTGATTGAGTTTAAACAGCATTCTTTACAGGAGGGGGCTTTTGAGGATTTGGGAACTAATAAACTAGTGATTCAGTTACAGCCGCAAGAAAAAATTGAATTTAAGTTATATACAAAAATGGGTGGCACTAAAATTGCGTTTACAGAGCTTACAACCGGTCGACCAATCTTCTGTAGTGGTGACTGTTTGCATGAGCATGGTCGATTATTGTTAGAAGCGATCCGTGGGAATCGTTTGTTGTTTTTAAGTTTTGAAGAGGTGTTTGCCGCTTGGAAAGTGATTGATCCCCTACTAGATGCTTTTGCGGAAAATAAAGTTAAATTGGAAAAATACGAGGTTGGTGGTATGGGTACTAAAGGTGCGGACAAATTAGTTAGTGATGATGGATTTATGTGGCATAATTATTTTGATTAATGCAGAACTATGAAAATTATTGAATGTGCAGAGGCGGAGTTTGATCAGAAAGTAGCCACATTGGTTACTAAAAGAATTATGAAGTGGAAATTGACGCATAAGGATGATTTTTATTTGGGGTTAACCGGTGGGAAAACAGCGCAAGGGGCTTACGCCCTGTTATCCGCTTCTAAAACAATCGATTGGGGTGAGGTCATGTGTTTGTTAACGGATGAGCGTTTTGTGCCTTCAGACAGCGATGATAGTAATTTGAAAATGCTTTTGGACGTGTTGGTCGATCCGGCGGGTATTCCCGATTACAATGTTGTTGGTTTTGATACGGAGTCTTTGAGCTTTGAGGAAAGTGCCGAAGAGATGAGTTTGGAGTTGCAGGATCTTTTAGAGGAAAAGGGCTATTTGTTTGATTTATTGTTGTTGGGTGTTGGCCCGGATGGGCATATTGCTTCTATTTTTCCCGGGTCGGAAGCGTTAACCACTAAGGAATTGGCGACAACAAGTGAAACTGATGAGTTTGCCGTTAAAAAGCGTTTAACTTTTAGCTTAAAAGCTGTAAGTAAAGCCAAGGAAGTTATTTTGCTGTTGAAAGGTGAAGAAAAGCAAGACATGTTTGAAAAGCTGCAGGGGCAAGGGGGCTTGCCTGTACAGCTTTTGATTGCGAATGTTGAGAAGGTGACGGTTGTGTTTGGTAGTTAGGCGGCGTCTTTGACTACGTCCATTTCTTTATCATGTTCTTCTTTGCCGATTGCGGTAATGTGAGTTTTAACAATATTGACGCTTTTAATTTTAAGCATTTCACCAAATAGAGCTTGGGCAATTAGTATTTCTGGTTCAGACCAGCGGTTGGGGTTAAAAAACTTGGGATCGATTTCAGCTCCATCGTTGATGCCGAGCTTGTCCATGACTTTGATAAATGCTTTAGCAAATTGGATGTTGATTTGGTCGATTGGTTTGATGAAGTCGAGGGCAACGGAGGCAACTTTTTCCATTCGTGTTCGCTCCTCTTCTGGTGGAAGATGTTGTTTTTCGCTGAAGGCAATGCGAAGTTCGGCTGTTTTTCTGAGTGTGTTAAGCATGCTTTTGACGGTTCCCGGGTTTTTAAATGCTTTTTTTAGCGCTTGTTCGGGGTTGGATGCGGCACGAGCGATGAAGATTGCCGTCATAAAAGTGTTAATTTGATGACTGACAACGTCCACCCAATCTGCAACAGATTTTTTAAATTGTTCGTCGTTGTAGCCGGTTTTAGCTTGAAGTTTTTTGTTATTAAGGAGGTTTTCTTTCATGGTTTTAAGATCTTTTTCATTAAAGCCTCCAATTTTGTCGGCAATTTCCATGAAGGTACCTAAGTCACCCAGGGCTACTTCTAGATTATCGTTTGCTGCTGCCAGATTGTCGTTTGCTGCTGGTTCGTCTGATCTTATGGTTAAACTGTCGATGGTTTTCTGATCCATTAAAAGCCCTTTGTAGGCTTCATTGTGATTGTCTGGCGGCATGATTTCGAGATTAGACATTGTGTGAGGATTAAATCATAGTAACTTTACTGCTTTTTTTGCTTTTTGTCTACATCTTTGCGTTTAAAAATGGGAGTGATGGCTGGCATGGCTGGTTGGTTAGGGGCGGGCTACAGCAGCTCGCTAATCGCTCGCTTAATCCCCTCCACTCCCATGCCTGCCTTGTCGTAAAGTTCGGTTTCGGTGCCGGAGAGTTGGTAGTGGGCAACGCCGAGGTTAATGAATTGGGCGGTTTGTTGGCTTTGGGCTAGGGCTTGGCTAACATAGCTGGCGAGACCGGTGTGGATGTTGTGGTCGTGGATTGTGATTCCTTTGCCGGTTTTTTTGAGGCTGCTTAAAATGGTTTGATTGTCAAAAGGAGTGAAGCTGCTGACGGCGATTACTTCGATGCCATCTATGCCTAATTCGGCTATGGCTTTAAGGGCGAAGGCTAGCATGGGGCCGGCGGTCATGATGGTTAGTTTGTCACCTGCTCTAATAATGTCGGCTTGGCCGGGGGTAAAGGTGTAGTTTGTGTCGTAAAAGGGGGTGCCGTCGGTTTTGGTGATGGTTGGGGTTTTGGCACGGCCCATGCGGACGTAAAAGTTACCATTGGTTGTGGCTACGTAGCGGATGATGCGGTCGGTTTGATTTGGGTCGGCGGGTTCAAATATTTGGGTATTGAAGAAGCCGGCAAAAGAACTGATGTCGTCGATGGCTTGGTGGGTTGGGCCGTCTTCGCCTACACTTAGGCCGCAATGGGTGGCGACCATTTTAACGTTGGCGTGATTGATGTCGTTAACGCGGGCTTGGTCTTTGGCACGGCTAGACATAAAGGCGCCAAAGGTGCTGCAGAATGGAACAAAATCGTCAACACTCATGCCGCCGGCACAACTTACCATGTGTTGTTCGGCAATACCGCATTCGATATGACGGGCGGGGTCGGTTTCTTTAACGGATCCGGTTTTTACAGAGCCTTCTAAGTCGGCTGTTAAGGCGACTATGTTTTTGTTGAGTTTGGCTAGGTCTCCTAAAGCTTTGCCGTAGGCGGAGCGGTTGTCGGTGAAGGTGTCGGCTTTGTATAATACGGGGGTGCCTGGGTTGATGGCGGTGCTGTTTTCGGCTTCGTGTTTGCCGGGTTTGGCGGTGTTTATTTTGGTTGGGTATTCTTTGAGGAAGTCGGAGATTAGTTCGCTTTGAATAGAACTTGGCCGCACTTCGGCGGCTGCTTGGGCGCCCATTTCTACACTTGGCGCTTTGCCGTGCCAGTCGGCTTGGTGGTTTTGGCCGGTGATTTCCATAAAGCTGATGCCTTTGCCCATTACAGTGTGGCCGATTAGGCAGACCGGCTTGTCTGATTGATGTGCTTTGCCTAAGGCGTCCCACATGGCTTGGTAGTCGTGGCCGTCCATGTTAATTACTTCCCATCCGGATGCTTCAAAGTGGCCTTGGACGTTGGTGGGCATGATGTTTTCGAGGGAGTCGGTTAGTTGGACTTGGTTGTAATCGACAAAAAGGGTGAGGTTGCTGAGTTTGTACTTGTTGGCAAAATTCATCATTTCGTAGGCTTGGCCTTCTTGTAGTTCACCATCGCCCATGGTTAGGTAGATGTGTTTTGTTGAGTCGTGTTTAAGTTGAGTGGCCAAGGCAATCCCGGTTGCGGCAGATCCTCCTACCCCCAAAGGCCCTGTGCCAAACCAGACGCCGTTAACTTCCCTATTTATGTGTCCTTCAAAAACATCGTTTGGTTTGCGGAAATTGGCAACAGCATTGGTTTTATTGACTGCGCCTAACTCGGCTAAAATGCTGTAAACGGCTGGTGATACGTGTCCGTTAGAGACAATAACCGGGTCGTTGGTTTGATTAATGAGGAATGTATAGATAACGGTTAGGTAGTCGATCATCGAGAGCGATCCCCCCGGGTGGCCGGATTGGGCGTTGGTAACCATTTTAATGATCGATTCTCGGCACGAAGTGGCTACAGCTTCAAGAAGTTGGATGTGTTGGTCGGTGAGTTTTTCGCCGAATTTTGGGATTTGCATGGGGTAAGGATTAAAACTTTGGCTGTAAGATAAGGGAATGTGGGGAGATTTGCAATGTGTGTAAGGGTGATGAGCTGTAATCTTTTTTTTAGACAACCGATAAGCTTGACATATATATATATATATATATATATATAGTTTATGCTTTAAGGGTATTATTTAATTATTTATTTTATGGAAACTATAGACAATGGTTTGGATTCAGTTGAAGCTAGAGATTTCGCCACAGTTGTTTTATCTCGACAACCGGCAACTGAAGTGTCTCAAACTGATAAGGATTTACCTGTATTACTTCAAGGTTTAGGTACTGATCCGACTTCACAAGACTTAATTGCTGCACGTCCTTTGTTGGCAAAATACCGTGCGATATTTGGTCAAGATAGACAAGAATTTTGCGAAAAACTAACAAAGGAAGAGCTATTAACAATAGCTATTGCCGATTTGTTAGCACGTACAAGGTATGTTAATGAGGATGGCGATGGAGAATTTATATTGAGAAAATATAAAGATTATTTGGAGACTGTAGGGTTGAATGTTGAGGGGTTAAGACAGGGGAATAGGAATATGATGCCGACATTTAATGTTGCAATCAATAATGTGTTAGACTCCGGCAAACAATAATTCATCTAATCTCTACAAGGCGGATTTTAATTTTGGAATCCGCTTTGTATGTTTACCCACCCAACTTCTCCTTCGTCAGCACCTTCCCCAACTCCACCCCCGGCTGATTAAAGGCGTCGATTTGGAAGAGTTCGCCGAGTAAGCCGGTGGCTAGTTCAAAAAGCATGAAGAGTTGGCCGATGGTGTGGGGGGAGATTTCGGGGATTTGGATTTGGATGTTGGCGGTTTTGTATTTGGTGAGGGCTTGCGTTGTGGCTGTTAGTTCGGTGTCGAGGAGTTTTTTGAAGGTGACGCCGTTTAGGTAGGCAAAGTCGGGCAGGCCTTCGGCGTTAATTACATGTTGATTGTCGGTTTCGCTGTTTTTTAGGGTTTTGATGAGCATGATGAGTTTGTCTTTGGGACCTTCGTTGTAGAGTTGGATTTGGGAGTGTTGGTCGGTCACGCCGAGGGCGTTAATTGGAGTGATGCCGACACCGTCTTTGCCGATGCTTTCGGCGAGGAGTTGGCGGTACCAGTCGGCAATGGTAAATAATGGGGAGCTGTAGGGCATGAGGACGTTAATGTTGATGTTGTGTTTGGTGTTGAGTTCGTATTGAAGGGCGGCAAGTTGGTAGGCGGGGTTGGTGGCGAATTCTTGGCTTAAAAAGTTGTCTCTGATTTCGCCGGCACCTTTAAGCAGGTTGGTGATATCGATGCCTAATAAAGCGGCGGGGAGAAGGCCAACGGGGGTTAAAACGGAGAAGCGGCCACCAACGTTTTCGGGAATGTCAAAAGTGGGGATCCCCTGCTCTGTGGCGATTTGGCGAAGGAGACCTTTTTTGGGGTCGGTGATAAATACAAAGTTTTCTTTGGGGGCCAGTTTGCGGAAGTATAAATATTGGCTGATGGTTTCGGGCGTACTGCCGGATTTGGTGATGACGATGAATAGGGTTTTGGCTGGGTCGATTACGTCTTGAATATCGTTAATGACGGCGGGGTCGATGTTGTCGAGGACGTGGAGTTGCGGGTAGCCTTGGCGTTGATCGGAGCTGAGATTGTTCCAGTAATAGTGTTTTAAGGCTTTAAATAGAGCATTTACGCCGAGGGCGGAGCCGCCGATGCCTAAAACGACCAAGTGTTCAAATTGGCCTTTGACCGATTCGGCGTAGGTTAGGATTTGGCTTGTCGGAGCGGTTTCGGGGAGGTCGAGCCAGCCTTGGCTTCTGTTTAAAAGTTGATCGCGATATTGGGGTAATTGGTCTGCATATGCGGATAGGTCCAGGTTTGCGTTATCGAGGTTGAGTTTAAGCATGTTTACTGTTAGATTTGTGGCTACATATTAGGCTATTTTTATGAAAGTGCCAAACAAACCGGAATGGTTGAGGATAAAGCCGGCAAACTCCACTTCGGCGGGAATGCAGAAGTTTCGGGATTTGCGGGTGCGGGTTAAGGAGCTTAAGTTAAATACCGTTTGTGAAGAGGCACATTGTCCGAATATGGCGGAGTGTTGGTCTCAAGGGACGGCGACTTTTATGATTATGGGCGATACTTGTACGCGGGGGTGTCGGTTTTGTAATGTTAAAACGGGGTTTCCTAATAAGGAATTGGATATGTGGGAGCCGTTTGGGCTGGCGCGCGCCATTAAGGAGATGAATTTGGAATATGCGGTGGTGACTTCGGTGGATCGGGATGATTTGGTCGACCAAGGGGCAAATCATTTTGCTAAGTGTATTGAAATTGTAAAAAAGAAGAGTCCGGAGACGTTGCTAGAGGTGTTAATCCCCGACTTTGGCGGTAAGCGAGAGTTGTTGGATATTATTATTGCGGCAAAGCCAAAAGTGATTGGCCAAAATTTGGAAACGGTGGAACGACTAACAAAAGACGTGCGTGATGTGCGAGCCGGGTATGAACTTACTTTGGATGTGCTTAAGTATATTAAAGAGCAGGATCCGGAGATTTACACAAAGTCATCGTTAATGGTGGGATTGGGGGAAACGGAGGCGGAGGTAGTTGAGGCGCTGACGGACTTGCGTAAAAATAATGTCGATTTTTTGACAATTGGGCAGTATTTGCAGCCGAGTGTTAAGCATTATAAATTACACGAATATGTAAAGCCGGAACAATTTAAAAAATATGAAAAGATTGCATTGGAGATGGGTTTTCTTTATGCTTTTTGTGGTTCTTTTGTGCGCAGTTCCTACAAGGCTGGTGAATACTGGCTGCTAAAGCGGGAACGAAATAATATTGAAAACAATTAAATATGGAAATTACAGAAATTTTAGTAGATCAGAACGGATTTCCGACTGAAATGTTTCAAGTTTTGGATCCGGAAGGCAATGTTGTGCATCAAAATTTGCTCGACTTAGTTTCTATAGAACAGTTGGTGGATTTTTATAAATGGATGGTAAAGATTAGAATTGCTGATAGACGTGCGATTAATCTGCAACGAACCGGGCAAATGGGAACTTACCCTTCTGTTTATGGTCAAGAGGCTTGTCAGGTTGGTTCCGGGCTTGGTTTGGAAAAAGAAGATTGGCTAGTGCCAACATTTAGAGAAACAGGAACAATGTGGTGCTTTGGTGTACCGCTTTATCAAACTTTATTATATTGGATGGGAAATGAGACTGGTAGCAAAATGCCGGAAGATGTGAATTGTTTGCCAATTGCGATTACGGTTGGTGGTCATCTGCCGCATGCCATGGGAATTGCTTGGGCCAATAAACGGCAAAATAAACCGGGTGCGGTGCTTTGTTCATTTGGTGATGGTGCGACTTCTGAAGGTGATTTTCATGCGGCCTTAAATTTTGCCGGACAGATTCAAACGGCTAATGTCTTCTTTTGTCAGAATAATGGTTTTGCAATTTCGACACCGCGATCAATTCAAACGGCGGCTAAGTCAATTGCGCAAAAAGCGTTTGCTTATGGCGTAAAGGCAATTCAGGTGGATGGGAATGATGTGGTTGCGGTTTATTTGGCTGTAAAACAAGCTTTAAAAGAAGCAAAAGAAAATCATACACCGGTATTGATAGAAGCGGTTACGTATCGATTAGGTGATCACACTACGGTGGATAACTCTAAACTGTACCGTGCCGATGACGAGGTGACCGAAATGCAAAGACGTGAGCCAATTGCGAGACTTAAAAAATATATTGAGGCCACCGGATTGTGGGACGAAGCAAAAGAAGCACAACTACTGGAAGAGTGTAAAAAAGGAGTTGATGAGATTGCAGAAAAGGCTTTAACGCATGCAAAGCTAGATCCTAAAAATATGTTTACAATGATGTATGCAGAAATGACACCGGCCTTGCAAAAACAGCACGATGAATTTCTTAAACAATAAATTATGGCGGAATTAAAAATTGTTGAAGCGGTACGAGATGCACTCGATCTCTCTATGCAAAAAGATCCTAATGTAATTTTATTAGGTGAAGATATTGGTCCGCTTGGTGGTGTGTTTAGAGCCACTCAAGGTTTACAAGAAAAATATGGCAAAGATCGAGTGGTAGACACGCCTCTGTCCGAAGGCGGAATTTTAGGTGCAGCCGTAGGCCTAGCCGCAAATGGTATGAGACCGGTTGCCGAAATTCAGTTCTCTGGTTTTATTTGGCCGGGTTTTGATCATCTCATAAATCATGCCGCCCGAATGCGAACACGTTCACAAGGTAGGTTCACTTGCCCAATGGTGGTGCGTTTTCCCGCTGGTGGTGGTATTCATGCACTAGAACATCATTCCGAAAGTATGGAAGGTGCGTTTGCGCATACGCCCGGTCTTAAAGTGGTTTATCCGGGCGGTCCGTACGAGGCAAAAGGTTTGCTTCTTGCCGCAATTGAGGATCCCGACACCGTAATTTTTATGGAGCCGGAACGTCATTACCGTGCCATTAAAGAGGAAGTCCCCGCCGAATATTATACATTACCAATTGGCAAAGCCGTAGTAGAAAAGGCCGGTAACGATGTAACTGTAATTTCGTACGGTTCAATGCTTTGGGATACAAAAAAGGCATTAAACAATTACTTAATGCACAAGAATGTGGATGTAGAATTAATCAATTTGCGCACAATCTCCCCGCTGGATACTGAAACGGTCGTAAACTCGGTGAAAAAGACGGGACGCTGTTTGATAGTAACAGAGGAGCCACGCAGTTTTGGCGTGGCGGCGGAACTAATGGCGGTAATTCAAGAGGAGGCCTTGTTGTCTTTGGAGGCACCTGTGGTGCGTGTAACCGGTTACGACACAATTATGCCTTATTTAGAGACGGAGATGTTCTATATTCCAACGGAGGAAAGGATTATTGCGGGGTTGGAGAAAGTGTTGAATTATTAAGAAGGTGGTGAATATGTTCCGGTGCCGGATGTTTTTGCGCCTTTGGTGATTGATTATGGAGTGGAGAGAATGTCTACGGAGTTTGAACCTGGTTCTATTGCAGATAATGTTGAGCGAGCAGAGGGGGAAGTTGCCGGCTTGGCAGCAGACCCAGATGTTTTAGACCAGATTGGAAAGTTTGGTGAAGATTTGATGACGTCGGTTGGTAATACAAAGCAAACGGTTGCTTCTCCTAAGCCTATATCTAATACTGGAGACACTCCAAGTTTTCCGATTCCAGGGGTTACACTGGCTTATCCTGTAGGTGAATTATTGCCAAACCGTGGGGAAACAACACAGGTGATGCGGCGTAATGATTTGTTGCCGTTGATGGTAGGCGCTTTGCGTGGTGAAGAACCATTTAAAAGTGGTGAAGTTACAAGAGAAATTTTTGTTGATCCATTAAGGTATGAAGGAACAGCGATAATAGATCCTGATTATCTTGCTGAGATGCGAAGAAACTCTGGGGAGTCGAATAGTGCTGAATAGTTTTGCTTTTTTGGGAGCTACAATTTATAGTTTGGTAAATTTAAGCATTTACTATGGATTTTAAGTTTCCCGATGTTGGTGAAGGTATTCATGAAGGTACAATTGTAAAGTGGCATGTAAAGGAAGGTGATACTGTGGCGCATGATGATGTTTTGTGTGAGGTGGAAACAGATAAAGCGATTGTGGAAATTCCTAGTCCGCAAGCGGGAGTGATTGGTAAGTTGTATCATAAAGAAGGCGAGGTTGTGCAGGTTGGTGAGATTTTGGCGACGTATGGTGAAGGTGTCGGGTCTGCTAGCGATGTTAAAAAAGAAAGTGGAGCTGGTGCGGTGGGATCGATACAGGATGCGGATGATTTGGGTGAAAATAAGGGGCCCCTTTTTGATAATTTGCAAAGAGCATCAGGCCCTGTGATTTCTATGAATACGGAAATGAAAGTGTTGCCGGCAATTCGCAAATTGGCGCAAGAACATGGTGTTGATTTGGCTACAGTAATAGGAACTGGTGACAATGGACGGATTACAAAAGAGGATATAGAAAAGGCCGCCGGTAAGGAGGCTGTTGGAGAAGTAACATACGAGGAGTTAACACCAATGCGGAAAGCGATTTCTGCTCATTTAGAAAAAACAAAGGCGAAGGTTGTACCTGTTTCGCAAATGCATTTTATTAATGTAACTAATTTGGCGGCTCGTCGCAAGTTGGAAAATGATGTTTTGGCGGCAGAAAATATTAAGTTGAGTTACTTGCCTTTTATTATTCAAGCGGTTTGTAAGGCGGTTAAAGCTTATCCTCGATTTAATGCGGCTTGGGATGAACAAAAAAATGCTTTGGCTTTAAAGCAGTATGTAAACATGGCGATTGCGGTGGATACGGAAGATGGGTTGATTGTGCCGGTCATTAAAAATGCGCAAAATCTGAATTTAAAAGAGTTGGCGCAGGCCATCACGCACATTGCCGAAATGGCTCGAGATCGATCGGCCAAGCCGGATGACTTAAAGGGGTCTTCGATTACAATTACCAATTACGGCAGTTTGGGGTCGGTTTTTGCAACGCCTATAATTAATTATCCCGACACTTGTATTGTTGGTGTTGGTGCTTTTCAAAAAGTGGTTCAAATGCAAGATGGCCAGCCGGTGGAACGTTTGCAGTTGCCATTAACGGTGACTTTTGATCATCGTTATAACGATGGTGCTGATTGCGCCCGCTTTATAAATGTGATGGCGGCGGAGTTGGAGGGTTAGAAACCCAACATGTTAGGAAGTTCGACTTGACGAGATTTGCGGTGGTTGGTTTTTGGCGTGTAATGTTGGTGTAAGACGAGATAGTAAAATTTATGATTTTGAGGTCGGAGAACATCTCTTTCGTGGGGCTGGGTGAGGGTATACTTACTACATTGTGTTTTTTTTGGGGTGTATGTTTTGTTGCACAGTGCGTATGGTATAATCGCATATGTAAGCCATAAATGGCTGGTTTTTACCGTCGAAATTTGCTACGATTTAGACATTCTTTGATTAGCAAAAATGGATGATTCTGAACTATATCGGTTGTGTCAGGAGTATGGAAGTAACGCTCGGATGTGGAGCCGCAAATTTGCGGCCTTGCTCCCAGAAGTGGAAAAACGTCAGCTATTTCGTGAGCACGGTTTTTATTCTATTTTTGAGTTTGCGGCCAAGTTGGCCGGTATGGGGCGTAAGTCAGTTCAGGAGGTATTGCGTACATACAGCAAAGTTGAGGATAAGCCACTTTTGAAAGCCCAAATTGAGAAGTTTGGATGGGCCAAAGTGCGGGCAATCACACCGTTAGTGAATACAGTTAAAGAAGACAAATTAGCCGAGATGGTAAAAACTTTGCCAAGGGCCGCACTAGCAGAGTGCGTGCAGAATTTGAGACCCGCTATACAAAGCCAAAAAACAGACCCAACATGTTGGGAATTGGAAACAATTACCTTCAAAGTTGATCATAAAACTGCGCTCGAACTTCGTAAGTTTCAACAAAAGTTGGAGAAACAAACTAAGGTAAAATGCCACTTGGAAAGGTGCTTAAAAAGTTATTGGAAGGAGTTGAAGAAGAAGTCGTCAGACCAAGAAAGCCTAGAGAAATAGAAAAAGTCACACGCCATATTCCCGCACAAACCAAACGTGAAGCAGTCGCAAAACATAACGGCAAGTGTGCCTTCCCCAATTGCAAAAACCATCATCACATAGCACATGCTGGGCTGATCAAAAACGAAGAAAAGGCGCCAGCCCTCTGGGGTGTAAAAGCGTGGGGATTTGTTTTGGCAGCCTACGATTTCGCCTTGGTCGTTTTCCTGGTGTTTCGCCCATGTTTAGCGCATTAAATTCCACTCATCCGTATTGTATTTATCAGCAATCAATTTTTGTGCCAGCTCTAGTTCAGTGTCGCTCCACTTCCCTACTTCAAAATCTTTGTTGGCGGTAAAGCTGTTTACAAAGGCTTCGTAAACTTGGTCAAAAGTTAATTGGGGGTTGATGTTGGTCATGGAGGTGATGCGTTCTTCGACGGTTTTGATCATTTTGTCACGGATTTTTTCGTCGGGGACTTTGAGGAGGCTGAACATTTTTTTGACGTCGATTTTATAAAGAATGGTGCCGTGTTGGAGCAGGACGCCTTTGCGGCGGACTTGGGCGTTGCCGGAGATTTTTTTGTCGCCTACAATTAGGTCGTTAATGGGTTTGAATTCGGCTTCTATGCCTAAGGCTTGAAAACCGTTAATGAGCCAGCCGCAAATTTCTTGGTATGATTCGATAATGTTTTTGGGGAAAATGTCGAGCGGGGCGATGACGGAATAGGTTAGTTCGCCTTCAAAATCGTGATAGACGGCGCCGCCCCCGGTTTGGCGGCGGATTGTATCAATGCCTAGTTTTGCACAATTTTCTAAATCGATTTCGCGCTTTAGGTTTTGAAAATAGCCGATAGAAACAGCTGCGGGTTGCCAACGGTAAAAGCGGATTGTGGGTTTGCTATTGCCGGCATGAATTTCTTCGAGGCAAGCTTCGTCTAACGCCATGTTAGTGGCGGCGTTGTGTATTTCTAAAGGGATGAGGCGCCAAAGCATATTAAATAAGTTGATTGTAAAGGGAGAGAAGGTCGCTTGCGGCAAAGCCGATGATGTCGGTTTCGGGGTTTTTGAAAATGGCGTCGAGTTTTTCGGCTTTTTCAGTTTGGTTTAGTGGTTCGGCTAAAATATGTTCTAGTTGATCGATGGCTTCGGGTGGGTGACAAAAAAAATCACCGGTAATTTTGAATTTGTTGGCATCGATTTTTTCCAGTTGGAGCAGTTTGCCGTCGGTGACTTTTACTTGTACAAAGTTGGTCATTATTGTTTGTTTTTAACTTTTTCCCAGTCGGCTAAAAATTGTTCTTGGCCGCTGGTTGTTAGCGGGTGTTCAAACATTTTGTCGAAAATGTCGGCGGGAATAGTGGCAATGTCGGCGCCAAGGAGGGCGGCGTTAACAACATGGCGTGGGCTGCGAATGCTGGCAACAAGTACTTGGGTTTCGTAGTCGTAGTTGTCATAAATATCGACAATTTCTTCAATTAAGGCCATGCCTTCTTGGCCGCGATCATCTAGTCTACCAATAAAGGGGCTCATGAGGGTGGCACCGGCTTTGGCGGCTAGGAGGGCTTGGTTTGCAGTAAAAACGAGGGTGACGTTGGTTTTGATCCCCTCTTTATTTAGTTCTTGTAAAGCTATTAAACCGGCAGGGGTCATTGGGAGTTTTACGTAAACGTTAGGAGCCCAACCGGCATAAATTTTGCCTTGTGCAATCATTTCTTTAGGGTCGAGTGTTACTACTTCGGAGCTAACGGGGCCGCTTACTACTTCGCAAATTTCTTTAATTCTTGTTTCTAAACTAACACCTTCTTTGGCAATTAATGTGGGGTTTGTGGTGACGCCGTCTAATATACCGTAGCTGGCTAGCCGTTTAATATCAGCTAAATTGGCTGTGTCGACAAAAAGTTTCATTGTATCTAAATTATATGTTAATTTGAATCTAGCACTTAATTAATTTAAAATAAATGGAACAATCAATACCTAAAAGGCAGCAAGAAATTATTATCGGCGTACCCGAAACAGATCAAGGTTTGACTATGTTAGAGGAGTTAAAAAGCCCTGCTTTTAAAGTAGCTATTTTTGGATCTGCACGTGTGCGTCCGGATAGTTTTATTTACAAAAATGTTTTTGATTTGGCGAGAATGATTGCCGATGATGGCTTTGATTTGGTTAATGGCGGTGGCCCAGGTGTTATGCGAGCTGCGAGTCAGGGGCATAATGCTGGTGCTACCCAAGGTAAAGATGTGCATACTATTGGTTTAAATATTGAATTACCTTTTGAGCAAGAGCCAAATAAATATTTGGATTTGGTGGAGACGCATAAGTCTTTTTCTACTCGTTTAGATCAATTTATGTTGTTGTCCAATGTAATTGTAGTGGCGCCCGGTGGTATTGGGACTTGTTTAGAGCTTTTTTATACTTGGCAGTTAATGCAGGTTAATCATATTGCGAAAATGCCGGTGATTTTATTTGGTAAAATGTGGGAAGATTTGTTGTTGTGGGTAAAAAGTAGTTTATTAATAGACGGATTTATTAATAAAGAAGATCTTTATCCGATGGTTGTTGTGGAAACTCCCGAGCAAGCAATGTCGGTTATTAGAGTAGCACATGAAAATTTTGAGTTGGAAAACGATGTGTCCAACGTTAATATTGAAAAATATGCTTCCGCTTGTAAAAGAATGGGCATTTGTCTTACGGAAACAGACAAGTTATAATCTATTTATCTCTTAAATCTTGGTTATGAAAAAGCTAATTCCCGTTATAATTACATGTTTTGCTATTATTTTAATGGGCATGATGGCTAGTGGTAGTGTGACTGGTTGCGGTAATTATCCGGATGTTAGTCAAGATGATCCTTATTGTCCGGCAATTGAGTATGTGCAGTCATTAAAAATTATGGAAGGCCAGGGTGATGGGCGTTTTATGCCGGAGGCAACTTTGTCTAGAGCCGAAGCGGCTGCCGTTTTGGTTAGGTACTTAAATTTAGATGTGCCAACAACTCGTGATTATATTAGTAAATTTGCTGATGCAGATACGAATACTTGGTATAGTGGCTATTTTGATGCTTTAATTAAAAAACAAATTTTTGAAGGTTATCCAGACAAAACTTTAAGGCCGGGCAATACCTTAAACAAGGCGGAATGGCTTAAATTGTTTTATGTAACACAAGCGCGCAGCGGAAGTAATGTCGAAAAACATGTGGCAGATGTTGCCATTAATGTAGATACAGATTGGTATCGTAAATATGTAAATGATGCGCTAGAAAATAATTTGTTAGACTTGAATGCAGGAGGTTTTGGTCCAAGTGCAGGGCAAAAGCGGAAATTGGTTGCTGATTTAATTTACCGAGCCGATGGTAAGTCTGTTGATTTTACAGCACAAGCAGTAACTGTTAACGATAAGGACGCTGTTTACTTGTCTCGTTTTGGTACGGCAGATGCACATGTAACCAAAGAGGCCAGCTATGATTTAAATTTTGGTTGGAACTATCCAAAGAATATGACTTTTGTATGGTCGGGTGGTGATGCTAGTGCTTTGTATAGCAAAGGTGATCAGTTAGTTGGTGATACACAAGATTTAGGTAAGGCGGTGGTCGGACGTTTTGGTTTTTCTGGTAGTGTTTCTGATGCAAACCAAGCTGATTATTTAGCTTTTGTTAAGGCAATAGTTGAGCGATATGATGGTGATGGGGTGTCGGATATGGCCAATTTAACATTGCCGATAAAATATTGGCAATTTGATGATAACAATATGGATGCGGCCGAATATGCAGAATTTATGAAATTAACTTACGAAGGCGTGAAAAATATGGATAGTGCCGCAAAAGTTGTTCAGGGTGAAATATTGAGTTTGAGTACTGCTGGTAAAGAGTTTTGGCACTCTGTTTATGCACAATTTGGTGTCGATTATTTTGATATAGTAATGGCAAAAGCTACAGGTAGTGATGACTTGGGTATAGGCGACTATCGTACTTTTTTGACAGGTAGTAACATTAATAAACCGGTGTGGTTATTTGATGTCAGTGTTAAATCTGGCGTTGGTGAAAATGAGCAAGCTCAAGATTTATTTAAACGGGTAGTTAAGGCGTTTGGTGACGGTGCTGATAAGGTTATTTATGAGTCTTTAGATGCATCTTTATCAATTGTTGGTGATCGTAAAAGTGCATTTTTTGTTTATGAAGCGTTAATTAATTATATCGATTTATTTAACAGTGTTGTTGTAAAAGGTACAGATATGTATGAATTTAATGTTGGTGGTCGTACAATGAGTGTTTTGTGGGGTGCGACAATGCCAGCTGGATTTCCTACGGGTTATGTTGGTGTAAACTATTTGGGTGATGAACTGGCGGACAATCAATTTACAACTACCGATGGGCCAGTTGTTGTTTGGAAGTAATTATGTTATAATTTCTAGAATTAACTGTAAAAAATGACAGATGCTAATAATATGGATAGCAAGCGAGATCAAATTAAGGTCTTATTGGTTAATTCTAAGCTAATTGCTGATTCTCCTTATTCTGTTGAACAGTGGAAGGCCATAATTAAAGTAATACCAAAAGACTACTTAGATGAGTTATATGGTTATCTTGTATTAGAGAGTAAGAAGTTAGATTAGTATTTTTTGTTAAGATAAGGTATAATATTGAGATATCTTAGCATAAATACATGGTTTTAGGTGAATCTGGTTTTCTGAGGAAAATATATATATATTGGAAGAAAAAAATTGCGGGTTACTTGCCGGAGCAATTTGGTGATTTTGTAGAAAGAGTTGAACTATATTTAGAGGACTTTTTTGGCATGGAGAAGGTAAAAGATTTTATTGTGGCAGCTAGGTCTGAAAAGCGAGATGTTGGTAATGATTTTTATACGAGTGCTCAGCTTTTGAATTATCTGGGAATTGGTGCGGATGTTAAACCACAACAAGTAAAGAGCTTACTTGAAAAGCAAATTAAGAAGATTCAATTTTTAGGTCATACTGTGCATGTTCATATTATTTTTGCGAAGAAATTAAAATTGCTAGAAGGTCGTGTAAAGATAGCAATGAAAAAATATGGATATAAAGTAGAGACAATTGGTGGTTATGATTGGCGCTGTGTTACTTCGGCTAAGGATCAAGAAGGTCCAAAAAAATTGTCATATCATGGCTTAGGTTTGGCAATTGATATTGATCCTGAACAAAATCCTTATAGAAGTTATGGTGACGATGAGCCTAAAGGAGATATTGGTAGGTATAAAAGTATTGTTAGAATTTTTGAAAATGCCGGTATTTCGTGGGGTGGGCGCTTTAAAGTGAGTCAAAATCCTATGCATTTTGAACTTAAATATGAAGATATATTAAATCTTAATGCTTAAATTATGAAAATTGCCTTTTTTGAGATTACCGCTAAAGAAAAGAAATTGTTAATAAAACAGCTAAAGCAGCATGAATTACTTTTTTTTGAAGAAGCCTTAACGATTGATAATGTGAGTAAGGTAAAAGATGTTAATGCCGTGTCGATGTTTATTTATTCGGAATTGGAGAAAGCGGTCTTGGTGAAAATGCCAAAGTTAAAACTTATCGCAACGCGCTCTACAGGGTTTGACCATGTTGATGTGGGCTATTGTAATAAACAGAAAATTACAGTCTGTAATGTCCCCTATTATGGCGAGAATACAGTTGCTGAGCATACATTTGCATTGATTTTATCGTTGTCGCGTAATGTGCATAAATCTTATGTGCGCACTTTGCAAAATGATTTTTCGATTGATGGCCTGATTGGGTTTGATTTAAAGGGGAAAGTTATGGGAGTTGTTGGTGCCGGTCATATTGGGTTGCATGTCATTCGCATTGCGAAGGGGTTTGGGATGGAGGTTAAGGCTTTTGATACAAATCAGGATAGTTTTTTGGCGGAGGTTTTGGATTTTGAGTATGTGAGTTTTGGGGAATTGTTGAAAACGGCGGATATTATTTCGTTGCATGTTCCATACAATAAGCACACACATCATTTAATTAACCGCGAAAATATTAAATTGATTAAGAAAGGAGCAATATTAATTAATACTTCTAGGGGCGGAGTTGTGGAAATCGGGGCTCTAATTAAGGCGTTAGATGAGGGTATTATTGCCGGTGCTGGTTTGGATGTTTTGGAAGGTGAAGAGTTGATCCGTGAAGAAAAACAGCTTTTGTATAATGAAAATAATGTGGAAGCGTTAAAACAGTTGGTTCAAGATCATATCCTTTTAGGTAAGGATAATGTTGTTTTTACACCACATATTGGCTTTTATAGCGAAGAAGCTTTACAAAGGATTTTAGAGACTACAATTAGTAATATTTTGAATTTTGATCAAAAATTACCAACCAATGTAGTTACTTCTTAGTGGCGTTTTTGTGTGCAAACAAAAGCAACATGGTTATAAGTACAAAGCCTGTTAAGGACATTAACGGTATTGTAATGTAACCAAATTTTAGAAAGTAAAATTCGGTACAGGATGGAGCTCCTGAGGCACCACATGGTACAAAACTGTCGATAATGGTATTGCCGGCGGCGGTCAACATTTGGGCAATATATTGGTAAATGGCAACTAATAACCCAATAATGGCCATAGGTAGTGCATAGCGAGTAACGTTTTTGTCTTTTTTGTACATGGCAATTCCTAAAATAAGGACTTGAGGGTAAAAGAAAATACGTTGAATCCAGCAAAGTTCGCAAGGTGGGTACTTGGCATATTCGGAATAAAACAGGCTTGCAGCCATAGCACTAAAACTAACAAGCCAGGCAAATAAAACACCATGTTTGCTTAATAGTTGACTGAGTTTAATTTCTTTTTTCTTAAATTTGGTAAATAGATAAAGAGCGATTAGGGCGATTGCTAGTACATTTCCGAAGACGGTAAAAATGGCAAGAGTATCGGTAACTGAGGCAACAATTGAGTACATAGTTTAGGAGATTAGGGTTATTTCGAAGGCGCCTTCGGCGCCGCGGTCTATACGGGCGGTGGCAAATCTTTTTACGAGAGGGTGGCTGTTTAAATAGTCATTTATGATAGGTTTGATGACGGCGGTACCATTACGAGAATGGAGTCCTTTGCCGGTAATTATGAGAATTTTATTAATTTTTTGTTTGTGACTTTTATTAATAAATTGGTCAGCAATTTCAGTAATTTCGTCCTTTGTGAGAATCTCAAATTGATGAAAATCGAGTTCGGCTTGAGGCTCACTTAAGTTTTGGTATTTGTTCATAAAGAGTCTTGGATGTGCTTGATGATGTCGTTTGTTTCGTGGTGAATTAAAATCTTTGGAATGACAATTTGTAGTTTTTCTTTAACGTAGTTGTGGAGTTCGTCTGGAAATTCGTTGGTATATTGTTTTGGTAAAGCGATGATAAGGTGGTCGTAAGTGTCGTGTTGATGTTCTTGTAGTAAGTGTTTGGCAACGTCTTTAAAAAAAACTTTGCGAACACGGTTTTTAAGTTGTTCATCTTCGATTGTGGCAACGGTGTGGGTGCCGGCGTTAACGGAAACGCCTTTTTCCATGTCGTTTAGTGGGTAGCCGTCGGCTTTCATTTCGGCAACTTGTTGAACGTTGTGGCCCATTGCCATAAAAAAGCGTGCGTGCATGCCATCCATTACAAGAAGCATGGTTTTAGCTGTGAAAGGTTGCGTTTTTTCTGATGTTTGCATTTTAGTTTTTTAAAATTTTATAGGTTTATTGTAACGTTTTGGTAAATTAAGAACAATGTTTGTTTTATTTAATTTAATTTGTATGTATACTTACGTTATATAGTTCTAATCTAATTATTATGGATCGTGAATCTTTTATTGAAGCGTTAAAGGATAAGGTTGCAGTGTGGCAGGATGAGTTGTCTATATTGTTGGATGATGCAGAACGTGGTGATGAGGAAGTTAAAGAAGACAATTTGGAAAGAGTGCATTCTTTGTTTAGATCTTTTGAAGAAATTGAATCTCGTTTAGAAGAAATGGATCAAATGTCGGAAGAAGAGTTTGAGACTGAGTCTGAACTAATTGAGCAAGAAGTTGAAGCTTTAGAAGCTGATTTAATTGAGGTTAGAGAAGACATCCAAGATGTGTAATTATTGTTGTTCTTATTTTTAATAAATTCATATGGCCCAAGAATCTAACGGTTTGTTGCGTAATTTGTTAGTAATCGCCGGTATTGTTTTTTTAGTTGTTTTAAGCACGGCGGCTTATCGCGTTTCTAGTACTTATAGTTCTTCTAATGCAGGTACAATTCGGATTTCGGCAGACGCAACCGTTACGGCTGTGCCGGACATTGCAACATTTAATTTTAGTGTGATTACCGAAGGTGGTACAGATGTTAAAGCTTTGCAGGTAGAAAATACTAAAAAAATGAATGATGCTATTTCTTATTTAAAGGCTGAAAGTGTTAAGGACGAAAATGTTAAAACATCCAGTTATAATGTTTCACCTCGGTATGAGAATCAAAATTGTCGTTTAGATTCCGAATGTCCACCGCCAACAATTGTTGGTTATACAGTCTCTCAACGTGTAGATGTAAAGGTTGAGGATTTTGAAATTTTGGGAGGCTTATTAGAAGGGATAGTCACTAAGGGGGTAAACGATATTAGTAGTTTGCAATTTACAATTGATGATCCATTTAGTTTAGAAGTAGAAGCAAAAGCAAAAGCAATTAATCGAGCAAAAGGTAAAGCACAAGATTTAGCAAAAGAGGTTGGCTTTAAATTGGGTCGTGTTGTTGGTATTGAAGAAGGTGGAAGTAGGTTGCCTTATGCCGCACCAATGATGGAATCATTTGCAATGGATTCTCGTGGCGGCGCAGTGGAAAAAGCCATGCTGGAACCGGGCAGCCAAGAAGTAAATGTGCAAATTACTTTAGAGTACGAAGTGTTAAATTAAGCGTTTAAGTTAGGGGGAGTTGGGCGTTTAAACAAGCGCCTATTCCCCCTTCTACATTTACGACGTTTGTTAGACCCATTTGTGTAAGAGCTAGGCAGGCGCTAGAGCTGCGCATGCCACTGGCACAATTTATGTAGACTGTATCGTATTTACTTAGTTCGTCCCTGTGGGCGATTATTTGGTCTATGGGAATGTTTTTTGTGTTGTTGATACGAACAGTGTTGTACTCGTTGGTCGAGCGAACATCGATGCAAATAGTTGAGTTACGTTGATTGATTTCATGATGATTTTGGCTTAAATCTTTTGAGACGCAGTGCATTTACGACAACAGAGACGGATGAAAATGCCATAGCAAGTGCTGAAATGGCCGGATTTAATAACCCGAGTGCGGCAATAGGAATGCCAATTGTATTGTAAATAAAGGCCCAGAAAAGGTTTTGTTTAATGTTTTTGAGGGTTGCTTCGGACAGTTGAATCGCTTCGATGGCTTTGGCTAGGTCGCCTTTAACGAGGATGAGGTCGCCGCTTTCGATGGCAATATCGGTGCCGGTTCCCATGGCAATACCAACGTTGGCGGTGGCTAGGGCGGGGCTGTCGTTAATACCGTCACCAACCATGGCAACAATATGTCCTTGTTTTTGCAGGTCTTTAATTAGGGCGACTTTTTGGGTTGGCGAAATGCCGGCGTGAACTTCATCTATGCCTACTTCTTTGGCAATGGCATTGGCAACTGTTTGGTTGTCGCCTGTTAGCATAATGGGCTTAATTTTCATTTTTTTAAGCGTTTGAATGGCAGCTGTGGAAGTGTCTTTAATTTGATCACGGATGCCAAAGTAAGCTAAAGGGGTTTTGTCGTTTGCTAGTATAATTAGAGTGTAGCCGTCTTGTTGAAGTTTATCGAGTTTGGCTTGATGAGCAGTGAGATCGATTTTTAGATTTTCTAGGTATTTTATACTACCTAAGTGGTAAGTCGTTTTGGCAATGATGCCGGTAACGCCTAAACCAGTAATCGCTTTAAAATCCGATAGGTCTTGGTTTTTAATCTTTTGGTCTTTGGCAAAATTGATAATGCTTTTGGCAATTGGGTGCTCGGAATGTTCTTCTAGTGTTAAGGCGATGCTGAGATTCTCGGCTTTATCCCCTGCTAGTGAAGCGAATTGTTCGACCGCGGGTTTGCCTTGGGTAATTGTACCGGTTTTATCGAAACAGATAGCGGTGACTTTGTGCATGATTTCGAGACTTTCCGGGTTTTTGAGAAGGATGCCTAGTGAGGCACCTTTGCCGGATCCAACAACAATCGAGATTGGTGTGGCTAAGCCAAGGGCGCATGGGCAAGCAATGATAAGTACGGCTACGGTTGCAATTAGGGCGGAATCGGGTTCGCCGCTGTAAAAACGCCAGGCTGTGTAGGTAATAAGAGCGATTGCAATCACACCCCAAACAAAATAGCCGGCAATTGAGTCGACTAATTTTTGGATTGGTGCTTTGGTGGATTGGGCAACTTTGACGAGTTCGATAATATGGGCAAGGAGGGTGTCTTTGCCTACTTTTTCGGCGCGCATTTTAAAGCTGGTGTTCCCGTTAATGGTGGCGCCAATGACTTTGTCGCCGGTTTGTTTGTCAGAAGGAATACTTTCGCCGGTAACCATGGATTCGTTGACTGTGGCTGTACCTTCAAAAATCAGACCATCGACAGGAATTTTTTCGCCCGGTTTAACAAGTAGTTTATCGTTAATAACGACGGTGTCGGCGGCAATGTTTTTGGTTTGATTTTTACCAATAATTTTGTGAGCAACTTTTGCCGATAGTTCGAGTAGTTTTTTTATGGCGGCGCTTGCTTGGTTTTTAGCGCGATTTTCGAGATAACGACCGAGTAAAATAAATGTGGTGATAATGGCAACATCCATAAAGTATTCGGTTTTGGATGTGGTAAAGAGAATATTGTAGGTTGAATAGATAAAGGCGGTGCCGGTGCCGAGAGCAACTAGGGTGTCCATACCCGGTGAGCCTTTGAGAAGTCCGGGGATGCCGCGTTTAAAAAATTCATTACCTGGGTAAATTAGGATTAACAGGGCGGTAATGAGTATTAATGTTTGTTCTTCCGGTACATCAATAAAAAACATTAATGCAAAAATAATTGCCGAAAGAAAAATGGCGGTTATTAGTTTGTATAATCTTTGTTGAAGCATAGTGCTACCTTCGGCAGCACTATGGTCATGATGTTCATGGTTGTGGTGTTCGGCTACCATGGGCGTTGCGGTGTAGCCGGCCTTCTTAATTGTTTGAACGATTGCTTCGGGACTAATCTGCTCGCCGTTATGGGTGATTGTGGCGCTATTGGTGGCAAAACTGACGCTAACGTTGGTGATTCCCTTTTGTTTTGTAAGGGCCTTCTCAATGTGCATAACACATGCGGCACAGTCCATATCGGTAATATTGAGCTGGGTAGTTTGAGAATTGTTCATAAAATTATTGAGTTATTTCATCTGTGGATAGTTCATCGTCCAGCATATCTTGCATTTGGAGAAGGAATTCTTTTTGGTCAATTTTGTTTGTGCCAATTTGGCGATGTGCTTGCCACCCGCTAAAGGCAAATGGTGCTGTAATTAACACACCTAAAATCCCGATAACTAATGACCAAATGCACACTTGCTTAATTTGGTTTTTATTGGCGTGTTTAAATAGCCAAATAAGAGCTGTAATTAAGCCAAAAAATGCGATTCCTACAAATATCATATGGAGATGTAAAGCCACCATGTCATAAGAATTGAGCGAGCCTAAACCCGTAGTATTAAATTGCATCATAACGAAAAAAATTAAATATATTTATTTTTGATTGGCTAAGGGCCTTTTTATTAGCAGTTTTGTCAAACCGTTTGTTTGCTTGTGTAATAACCGGCAATAAGGAAAATAATACTGATGATTAAAAATGTGATGGAAGCGCCCCATAAATTCCATATGCCGGCAATTACGGCTTTACTTGGGTTTGCCGCTTCAAAATAGATTTTTACTTCTTTGCCAATGAGGTCGTCTTGGGGGTTGTAACTGGTAACCAGGGAGTTAATTGTGTGTTCGTTTCCCTCTTGATCTTTGTATGTGGCAACTGGTTGGTATGCAGGATTTTTTGTATTTTGGTTGGATTGAATTTTATCTATATGCGTATATACGGCATTGGTAAGGATGGCACTATGTGTGAATTGATATTGTGTGTATGCAAAAAAGAAGGTTAGACCGAGGCAAACTAGGCCAATTAAACCAAATAGGTATGGCAGTTGTTTTTTCATTTTTATTAATTTATTTTGATATATTTGTATTTTACTATTGATTGTTGAATTTTAAAAGCCTTTGAACTGTAGCCGGTTGCGTAAAGTGCGCAAATGTGTTATAATTTTTTGATTACTATTTATTTTTTTCTTATGTTTGAAACTCGAAAAGTTTCGTTTGCGGTTTTGGCTCTTGTTGTTTTAACAACATTTTCAGTTATTTCAGTTAGTGGATCCAGTGCATCATTTGTAACATTCGATGATGGTGAGGATAATGAGTCAGAAGTGGACTCGGAGTCGGAAGTGGACTCGGAGTCAGAAGTGGACTCGGAGTCAGAAGTGGACTCGGAGTCCAGAGTTGGTAATGTTAAATTATTGATGGAAAAGGCAAAATTAGTTATTGAAGCTAAGCAAGCGGAAGGCAAAGATGTTTCCTTAGCGTTAGTGCGTTTAGAAGAAGCGCAAAAATTGATGGATGATGCTGATGCGGCATTGTTGGCCGGTGATTCACGATTGGCTAAGCATTTGCTAGAACAGGCAAGACATGCTTTGGGTTATGCTAAGGGTAAAGATATTCGTTCTGATAGTGATCAAGCTAAGTTTGGTCGTGAGTTTGGAAAATGTGTATCTGAATCGGAGCATGATCAGTTTGATGATTGTTTTACTGAGTTAAAGGCAAAGGTTGAACAGCATGTTGAAGATCGTCTTTCAAATGATGATAAAGATCGTAATGTTAAAATTAAGCTGCGTTTACAAAAGTTGGCAGATAAGGCCGGCATCGAAGTTAGTGCTTTGCTTGATGATTTTGCAGGTTATAACTTTAGTGGCTTAGATGAGTCTGAAGTTATTGATGATGTTGAATCAGTATTAGACGTTGAAGATGATGATAAAGCTGAAAAGTTATTGGAAAGGATGGAAAAGATTAAACACAAAGCGCGCTTAAGTAAGTTTAAAGCCGGTGTGATTCCATTTAAAGATACTGATGATGAAGATTGGTATTTTAGTTTTGTGGATCAAATGAATTCGGAAAGTTGTGTTACGGGTTATCAAGATGCCGATGGTAATGCTCTTGGTGAATTTAGACCGGGTAATGAGGTTCGATTTGGGGAAAGTGTTAAATTTGTGGTAGAGTGTTTGTTAAAGGAAAAACCGGAAGCTAAGACAGTTAGTGAGCATTGGGCTAAGCGGCATGCGTTAGTATTAAAGGAACAATTCGCGGATCTTTTGGATAATGACATTTTAGCTGAAGTAGATTTAGCGCTCAATGATGATGCTGAATTTGGTAAAGCATTTACAAGAGCGGAGTTAATTCAGTTGATTGTTGATGTTTTAAACTTAGATGACACAGCAGTAACCGAAAGCCCGTTTGTGGATGTAGATTTGGGCAATCCACATGTAGGGGCAATTGCTTTAGCTAAGAAATTAGGTTTAATTACTGGTGATGCTGAATTCCAAACATTCCGTCCTAATGATGTACCTAATCGGGCGGAGGTAGCTAAGTTAATTATGTTAGCAAAGGAATTGCTGTAATATCGATGATTCGATCGACACTAAAAACCCTTTGTTCACCCGGGTTGCCTGGTTCTACTTCTAGAGCCAGGTACTCTCGGCCTTCGTATTCTAGTTCGCCTATCCACAATGGGCGAATTTTTCGTTTAATCATGTTGCCGGTGGCTGCTTCGTAGTTAATTTCGACAAAATCTTCTGAGTCGATGCTGCTTTGGATGATGTCGATTTTTTCTGGTAGGGTGAGGCTTTTGTACGGTTGGCCTAGGGCTTGGCCGTTTAAGAAACTTTGGATGCGTGGGTCGCTTTTAATGTGGTGTTTGAGAATTGGTTTGCGCAGGATTAGGCCTTGTAGGCTGGTGCATCTGCTGAGGGCAACATACACTTGGCCGTGAGCAAAGGCGCCTTGGCCAATGTCGATGACGATTTGGTCGAAGGTTTTGCCTTGGCTTTTGTGGATAGTGACGGCCCAGGCTAGGCGGACGGGGTATTGGGTAAAGGAGCCGAGGCATTCGGCTTCGATGCTTTCGGTTTCCGGTTCGTAGTAGTAGTTGTTTGTTTCCCATGTGTATGGGGGAACTTCAACGTTTATGCCGTTGGAAAGCTTAATGTCGAGGATGTGGCATTCTTTGTTGTTGCACCAGCGATAGTCTAAAATTGTGCCCATGCTGCCGTTGGCCCAGCGTTTGGCGGCGTCGTTGTTGACTAGCATAATTTGGGCGCCGATTTTAAGTTGCAGTTTGAGGTCGGTGGGGAGTTGTCTTTGAAAGTCACCAGCGGTTTTGCCGTTTAAATTGATGTTGTCGCCGCTTAATTCATTAAGTTGGGTTTGGTTAATGTTGTTGACGGCAATGTTGGTTGGGCAAAGAGTGATTTCGTTGGCTTTTTTGTGGGCGGCCTTTTGTTTTTTTAGTTGTTGATTAAGTTTGGACATGTGTTGCTCCCCTACTTGGTTACAGCGAATGGCATTAAGTAGTTCGATAAAGTCGTGGTCTTTTTGGCGGTAGATTTTTTCGAGTTCGATGATGGCGTATTCGGACTGTTGAAAAACTTTGGCATCAAAAAAATAGGGGCTGGCATATTGTTGGAGAAATTCGTTTTTTTCGTAGCTGGTTAACACGGGCGGTAGTTGGTAGAGGTCACCAATTAAGACAATGCGAATGCCGCCAAATGGTTTGTCTTTGTTGCCGTACTGTCTTAGGGTTTGGTCAATTGTGTCTAGTAAGTCGGCGCGGAGCATGGAGGCTTCATCAATGATGATGAGATCGAGTTTGGTGATGGTGCTTTTTAGTTGGTCAAATGGATGTTCTTTGCAAGCTTGTTCCAGTGTTATTTGTGGAGGGAAGCCGAAAAAGGAATGGATGGTTTGCCCTTGCACGTTTAAAGCGGCTACGCCTGTTGGGGCGAGGACGATCATGTTTTTTTTAGTATTTTTACGAAAATATTGAAGGAGAGTTGATTTACCGGTGCCGGCCCGTCCGGTTATAAAAAGCAATTTAGCACTGTCTTCCATTAATTCTAGCGCTTCGGCAAACTCTGAATTTATTTCTGTTTTCATGCAACATATTTATTTTTGAGGCTTGATTATAAAGTAGTTAGACAGCGATGTCGAATAGGTTTATTATTAATGTAATTACTCTTAATTATATTAACATGGATATGGGAAATGATGCTTTGGTAGTTAAAGATAGTAATGGTAATCAGCTAAATGATGGTGACTCTGTAAGTGTGATTAAAGATTTAAGCCCAAAGGGGGCACCTACAATTAAACGTGGTACAAAGGTGAAAATCCGTTTAACAGATAACGAAGAAGAGGTTGAAGGAAAAGTTAACGGTTCGATGATGGTTTTGCGAGTTGAGTTTTTGAAGAAGCTGTAATGCAAACACTAGTAAATAGTTCAATATTTCTTTTGCTCTAGCGCAAACAACTCTCGCAATTCTTTGTTTGAATATTCTCCAATCCATTTTTCTCCTTTTGAAATAGCTAAATCTGCTAATTCTTTTTTGTCCTTAATCATCTGATCGATTTTCTCTTCAAATGTCGATTTTGTAATGAGTCGATGTACCATAACATTTTTCTGTTGGCCAATTCTGTAGGCTCGATCTGTAGCCTGAGCCTCTACGGCAGGATTCCACCAGAGATCAAAATGAATCACATTTTGTGCAGCCGTAAGCTTGAGTCCCGTTCCACCGGCCTTTAGCGAAAGAATCATTGTTTTTATGTATGGCTGTATTTGAAATTGATCCACCATTTCGTCTCGTTTTTTTCTCGTTTTCATAAATTGTTTCTAAAAGTTCCATAAGCATTTTGGTTTTTCCAGATAAATCAGGAGAAACCTCTTTCTTTTTTAAGAAGTGTGCCGGATGATTGCAGATCTGCTTGAGGCTCGTGATAAGTTTCAGTACTAATCCTTTTTTGGCTATGCCTTCTTCTGTTTCTTCAATTGCTTTCATCGTTTGATTCATAATATTTTGATATAATGCCGCTTGCTCTTTCGTAAGCTCACAATACTGATTTGATTCGATTTTATCTGGCAAATCCGAGATGATTGATTTATCGGTTTTCAAGCGGCGAAGAATGAATGGCGAAGTGATTTTCTTAAAATGTTCCAGAATCTTATGGTCTCGATTTTGCTCAATGGGAATCGCAAATTCTTTTTTGAAATTATCGATCCCTTTAAGGTAGCCTTTATTAAGAAAATCAAAAATGCTCCAATATTCTGTTAAGCGATTTTCTACAGGTGTTCCGGTCATTGCAATGCGAGTATGTGATTTGAGTTTTTTAATGCATTTTGTTTGTTCTGTAAAAGTGTTTTTAATGTTTTGTGCTTCATCCAAAATAACGCTTGTCCATGAAGCTTTTTGAAATATTTCAATATCACGGCGAACGAGTCCATAAGTCGTAAGCAAAACATCAATATTTTTTATTTCCAATTTTCTTTGTGCGCCATGAAAGGTGTGAATCCGTAGATTTGGTGCAAATTTTTCAATTTCTTTATTCCAGTTTGTAAGCAATGTAGTAGGAAGGATTACTAACGCAGGAGTTTTTTTCAGTTTGTTTTCATTTTTCATCTGCAAAAGAGGGGTGATAACCTGAATAGTTTTCCCAAGTCCCATATCGTCAGCAATCAAGCTTCCAAAACCGATTTGTGTGTTTTTGTATAACCATTCAAATCCACTTTGTTGATATGGACGCAGATGAGCGTTTAATTCTTTTGGTGCCACAACTTTTTTCGTTTTTAAGAAAGTTTTAATCAGTTTTGGAAGCTCATTGTCTAAAGTAATTCCAGTTCCTTTATATTCATTAGAGAGCACGGTTTGAAGCTTTTCCTGTGCGGACAATCGAGGTTCTTTTTCCAGATTCTTTAGAATTCTTTGTATTTCTTGTTCATTTAAATAAACAAATTGATCTTTTATTTTTACGATACCGCTTTGTGACTCTACCAATTTTTTAAATTCTTTAGCAGATATTTTTTGATTTCCGAGTGCTACCTGCCAATTCGGAAAAAATGTTCATTTTGTGCAAAGAAAAGACTAAAAATGGATTTCGATCGATTTCATTTGCTATTAAATAAATAATGGCGGAATGTGTTTGCAATACGGAGCCCAATCCGGACAAGAACAATCAGCAATTGAATCTACCCATTTGTGCCCCCACCAAGTATTGCCAAATTGAAGCGTCATTTTTTTGTTGCTAGAAAGTACTCATGAAAATTTTAGTATAACTGACTTTGATTTCCTAATCCTATATCATTTTTCTGCAAAAGGACACAAATGTCCTATTAAAGAAAGGGTATTTGATCAAAAGATGTGGCTCCATTTAAAATGGCTCCTCGAGTTGGATTCGAACCAACGACCTACCGGTTAACAGCCGGTTGCTCTACCACTGAGCTATCGAGGAATATTAGTATTTTTGGGCCAGGACGATTTCGCGGCCGACGTATTGGTTAGAGCGGATGTAGACCATGGTGTCTCGCTCTGTAAGTTTTAGACCTAGGACTTCCTTAACTGTGTCGGGGAAGAAGGCTAGTTTACTATAGCCAAGGTTTTGGAGGTTTTCAACTATTTTTTTGCAAAAATGGAGATTTGTTTCGGTTGTGTGGTGGACAGGTAGGCAGAATACTACTTTAGTGCCCTTTTTAATTTTGGTGGCGAGGCTTTCTAAAAATTCTAAGTATAGTTTTTCGAGTTGGCGGAAGTGGTCGTGGGGGGAATGTTTTGATTTGGATTTGTTGATGATTGGTCCTAAAAAGCCTTCGGTGACGATGCTGGTAATTTCGTCCCATGGTAGGTCGACGTTTTCGAGGCGGGTGGCGTCGGCTTCGATGGCTTTCCAATTAGTGCTGCTGTTGGCGAATTTTTGGTTGATCCATGCCATGTTGGTGTGGGTGTCGATTATGGCTTGGCCGGAGATGTCGCTGTTAAAGCTTGGGATTTGTTGGAGGCTGGCTTCTATCGCTACGGTACCAATTCCGCAAAATGGGTCGTAGATTACAGGTTTTTCGATGTTGCTGGTGGCGATATTAATTAAAATTTGGGCCAGTTTAGGTGGGAACATGCCGCGGTTCATGTCGCGGGTGGGTTTTTCAAAATCGCGGAAGCTATAGCTGTTGATGTCTTGAATGGCGACGGCTTGAAGTAATAGGTAGTTGTCTTCCCAAGATAAAATGGTGAATTCAGTTACTTTGTGGTGGGTGAAGCCTTGGTCTAGTAGGTAGGCGTCTTTAACGTTGGTCACGCCTTTGTTTAAATAGCGGACTTTGCTGGTGGCGGTTAGCTTGAGAGCCTTTTTTAGTCTAGATAGAGTGTCTTTTTTGAATTGCTGTTCAAAATTCTTGTTCGTTTCCCAGTTTAGAGCAAAGCTGCCAATTTGGGAGGCAATGTGAGTCTCGAGGCTGTCTAAATCGGCTTCGGTTAGCTCTGTGATGATTTTGTAGATTTTGGGAGTAGAGCCGAGGCGATTAATAAAGGCTTGGTCTAATTGTTGATCGGTTTGAATTTGTAAGTAGTCGCTTGTTAGTTTGATGTATTCAATATCGTTAAGGGTAGCGGAAAGTTCGGCTACGGTAAGCTCCGGTTGGCGGCTGACTTTTACGAGAAGGTTATTTGGTTGCATATTGTTCTAGTTTATTGTTCATCTAAGGTATGAGTTTTAATTTGAAGGGCGTGGATATCATTGGTATCGATAAGGGTTTTTAGTGGTTCGTACACAAACTGATGTTGTTCGACCAGGCTTTTCCCTTTAAATAGAGCTGATTCTATAGAGATGTCGAAATGTTTTTCGTCGTTATTGACATCTTTAATGACAATTTTGCTTGGCTTAGGGAAGCGATCTTCCAATATTTTCGCTATGGTTGTTATTTTGCTCATTTGTAGTTTAATTATACTCGTCCGCAATATAGCAGAATTTTATAAATTTGTAAGTAAAAAGGTTTAAGGTTAGAATGCACTAAGTTATTTTACTATTATATTGCTTATGAAATTGATAAAAAGTATAGTGCTCTCTTTTGTAGTAGCGGGGTTAGTCTTTGGGAATATGGCTTTTGCTTTGGAGGTAAATTCGGCCAAGGCGGAAATTGTTAATGTTATATCCAGTCCCAATTTTGAAACGTTGGGCGAAAATGAGCAGGCAGTGCAAGTTTTTAATTTGAAAATTTTAAATGGTGAATATGCCGGGACAATAGTTGAAAATGTGGAGTATGGGGCAATTAGTAGTTTAGGGCCAAGTTCATTGTTAGGCCAGGGTGATAAAGTTTTGGTGGATTTGACGTCTTATTTAAGTACCGGGCAGGTGGTAGTACAAGAGGTTGTGCGTACTTTGCCGCTAGTTGTGTTGTTTGGAATCTTTTTGGTTTTAGTTTTGGTTGTGTCCGGCTGGCCTGGGTTGCGATCATTTATTGGCTTAATCGCCAGTATTTTGTTGATTGTGTTTATGTACATTCCTCAGGTTTTGGCGGGTGGTAGTCCCCTTTTGTTAAGCTTATTGTATGGAACGATTATTATGGTAATTGCGTTGCCGTTTGCTCATGGATTTAATCGCAAAACCATGGCGGCTTTGTTTGGTACTTTGATGACTTTGGTAGTTGTATTAATTTTAGCTTATATTTTTGCACATTGGGCTCATTTAAGCGGATTTGTAGATGAAGAAGTTCGTTTTTTGTATTTAGATGGGATTAATTTTGATTTTAGAGGCTTGATGATTGGAGCAATGATTTTAGGTACGTTGGGTGTTTTGGATGACGTTACGGTTTCGCAGTCTGCAATTGTTTTTGAGTTAAACGAAGCTAATCCTAAATTTACCTTTAAGCAGTTATTTTTGCGGGCTTTAAATGTGGGGCGGGATCATATTGCTTCTACTGTTAATACGTTAGCGTTGGCTTATATTGGTGTGAGTTTGCCGTTGTTACTTTTACTGTATCAAGGAAATGTCGGGTTTGATTTTTTTATTCAATATGAAGTAGTAACAACTGAGATTGTGCGGATGTTGGTTGGTAGTATTGGCATTGTCTTTAGTATTCCTGTCACAAACTATATTGCTTGTTATTTGGCTAAAACCGAAGTGTTTAAGAAATTGCCGGTTGGTGATCATGTTGGCTGCAATCATTAAAAGCTAAAAGAAAACCCCTCCTTTTGTTTTGGTTTAGCTGCAGCCTTCGGAGTTACCACAGTTTAGACATTTGTAACATGAGGCGTTACGAACGGTAATGTGGCCACATACACTACAGGCTGGGGCATCGCCCATCATGGTTTTTAAAAGGGAGTCGTTGGCATCGCCGTGTTCTTGTTCGGCAAGCATTGCTTTTTGAATTTGGGTAATGCTTTCTGCTGGCTTTTCTTCCGGTTTTGGTGTTACTTTTGCTTGGTTTTGGATTTGTGTTTCTGTTGGTGGGATGTGGACAAAGTCGGTGCGGCCCAAATATTCCATACCGAGCACACGGAAGATAAAGTCGAGAATTGAGGTGGCATTTTTAATGTTGGGATGGTCGGTCATGCCGGCTGGATCAAAGCGGGTGAAGGTGAATTTTTCGACGTATTTTTCGAGGGGGACGCCGTATTGAAGTCCAATGGATATAGAAACGGCAAGTGAGTTTAGGAGGCTGCGGTATGAAGCTCCTTCTTTAAACATGTCGATAAAGATTTCGCCAAGTGTGCCGTCGTCATATTCACCGGTGCGGAGGTGAACTTTTTGGCCGCCAATGCGTGATTCAATTGTTAAGCCTTTGCGTTTTGCGGATAAGTGGCGTTTTTGACCACGGAAGAGACTGTTTTCGACTTTTTTAAGAAGTGCTTGTAGTTCGGTTTTGCTGGTGTCGTCGGTTTCGTCGTTGGCGGAGTTGGAAGTGTTGAGGGGTTGAGATAATTTGCAGCCGTCTCGGTATAGGGCCATGGCTTTAACACCTAGTTTCCAACTTTCGTAGTATGCTTCTTTAATGTCGTCGTGATTACTGTGGTTGGGCATGTTGATGGTTTTGCTGATTGCGCCACTTATAAAGGATTGGGCGGCGGCCATCATTTTAATGTGCCCCATATGGTGAATGTAGCGTGTACCGAGGTCGCCACATTTGTTGGCGCAGTCAAATACAGATAGGTCTTTGTCTTTAAAGTGTGGCGCGCCTTCGATGGTCATGTGTCCACAAATTACGTAGTTTGCTTCTTTAATTTCGGCGCTGGTAAAGCCAAGTTCTTTAAGGAGATTAAAGTGAGGGGCTTTTTGCTGTTCGGGGGTGTAGCCTAGGCGGGAAAGGTCGGCTTCGCCGACTATCCATGGTTTAAAGGCGTCTTGGATGTGGAAAACTTTTGGTAGGTGTTTTTCGATTTTGCTGATTTGATCATCGGTTAGGCCTTTTTCGAGAAGGCTTTTGCGGTTGATGTTTGGGGATGTTTCCAGTGACATGCGGCCTAAAATGTATTCCATAATGTCGCGGCGTTCTTGGTCGTCGTAGCCTAGGTTTGTTAGGGCTGGTTCTACAGATTGATTGATGATTTTGAAGTGACCGCCGCCGGCAAGTTTTTTGAATTTTACGAGGGCAAAGTCGGGTTCTACACCGGTTGTGTCACAGTCCATAAGGAGGCCGATGGTGCCGGTTGGGGCAATTACGGTTGTTTGAGCGTTGCGGTAGCCGTACTGTTCGCCAAGGCTTAGAGCTTCATCCCAACTGTCACGGGCGGCTTTAACTAGGTATTCGGCACAGTGTTGAGGGTTGATGCCTTGGGGGGTAATTTTGAGCCCTTCGTACTCGGAAGGGGCGGCAAAATAGCTGGCGCGACGGTGATTGCGAATAACACGGAGCATGTGATCTTTATTTTGTTCGTATTGAGAGAAAGTGCCTAAAGCGGAAGCCATTTCGGCGCTAGTTGCATATGACTGGCCAGTTAAAATGGCAGAGATTGAGCCGGCAATGGCGCGGGCTTCGTCAGAGTCGTAGGCAATTCCGGAAAGCATAAGGACGGTACCAAGGTTGGCATATCCTAAGCCTAGGGTGCGGAAGTCGTATGATAGTTGAGCAATTTCTTTACTAGGGAATTGAGCCATTAATACACTGATTTCTAAGACGATTGTCCATAAATGGATGGCATGCTTTAGGGCAGGAATATCGAATGTGCATTTTTCTTGATCAAAAAAGTGGATCAAATTTAGGGAGGCCAGATTGCAGGCGGTATCGTCTAAAAACATGTATTCGCTGCATGGGTTGCTGGCGTTAATGCGGCCGGAGGCAGGGCAGGTGTGCCATTCGTTAATGGTGCTGTCTAATTGCATGCCAGGGTCGGCGCAAGACCAGGCGGCGTCGGCAATTTGGTCCCATAGGTCGCGGGCTTTTAGGGTTTTGTGTACAGAGCCGTCAATTCGGCGGGTTAGGTGCCAGTCGCTGTCGTTAATTACGGCGTCCATAAACTCGTGTGTCACACGGATGGAATTGTTGGAGTTTTGACCGGAGACGGTTTTGTATGCTTCGCCGTTAAAGTCGCTGTCGTAGCCGGCGGCAATTAGGGCTGCTACTTTTTTCTCTTCGTTCTTTTTCCAGTTGATGAAAATTTCAACATCCGGATGATTGATGTCTAGGCAAACCATTTTGGCGGCACGACGGGTGGTTCCACCGGATTTAATAGCGCCGGCGGCACTGTCCCCTATTTTTAGGAAAGACATTAAGCCTGAGGAAAAACCACCACCACTTAGGGGTTCGCCTTCGCCTCTAATTTTTGAAAAGTTACTACCGGTTCCAGACCCATATTTAAACAGACGAGCTTCGCGAGTCCAAAGGTCCATAATGCCACCTTCGTTAACAAGGTCGTCGCTTACTGCTTGAATAAAGCAGGCGTGTGGTTGAGGGTGAGTGTAGGCGTCTTCACTTTTTTTGAGTTCGCCGGTGTTACCATCTATATAGTAATGACCTTGTGATGGGCCGGTAATGCCGTATGCCCAGTTTAAGCCGGTGTTAAACCATTGCGGAGAGTTTGGTGCCGCCATTTGGTGAATGAGCATGTATTGAAGCTCGGCCTCAAAGTTTTCGGCGTCGGTTTCGCTGTTAAAATAGTTGTATTGTTCGCCCCAGTGTCGCCAGCAGCCGGCAAGCCTTTTTACAACTTGTTTGGCGCTGCGTTCCGGCCCGGTTACCACTTTGCCATTTGCGTCTTTAATGGTGTTGCCTTCTTCGTCATAAAGAGGGATGCCGGCTTTGCGGAAATATTTGGAGATCATGATGTCGGAGGCAACTTGGGACCAGTCTTTGGGAATTTTGCAGTCTTTCATTTCAAAGATGCTTTCGCCGTTTGGGTTGCTGATGATGCAGTCACGACTGGCATATTCCACATTTTCTAGTGGGTGTTCTGCCGGCTTTGTAAACAGTCGGTTAATTTTTAGGCCTGTTCGGACTGGTTGTGTGGAGGTGCTTGCAGGGTTCATAATTAAGAAGATGTTAAACTACGTCATAGATTTGACGCATTGAATAATTTGTTCCGTTCATATACTATATGTTGTGTCTGAGAACGGATGTAGCCCCAATATATACGAAAAAAACCGCGAGATCAATGTTGGATATTTCTGTCTGTATTGGCTTTAGTATCGTCAAAACTCGTCTGGCAGAACACTAAAGGTGGTTATTGCAAGAGGGAGTTAATTGGTCTCTTTTCCATTAAGTAGATTTCTATATCCTCATCCATACTTTTTTTAATTGCAGTGTAACCTTGTTTTTCATAAAAAGGTTTTGCCGTGATGCTTGATTTGATAGTGATTGTTTTTAGCTATCCAGTCGATAATAATGTCTGCTGGATAGTCTTTGGAGTTTATATAGCAAATTGTGTCTTCACGAATGGAGGCTATTTGGGGGTAATCTTCTTCTTTAGCTGGACGGATTTTCATTGGTGCTGAGTAAATGTTGATAGGTTGCACTCATTTTATATCTTAAACCTACTGTCGCCAATTAAATATACTTGTTACGACTATTGCCGGGAAAATTGTATATAGAATTGCAATTAAGCTGATAATTACTGCGACTATTGAATCTTCAAAGCTGGTAATTAGGCAAAAGATGATGGGAAGAGTGAGGAATAAGTATATGTTGATTAAGTAGAGTTTGGGTTTGTTGGTTCTTGATATTGCTTCTGATGTTAACATTGCGATGATGATTGCAATAAAGTTTAAGGCGAAGGAGTACAGTGGTGGTGCAAGCCCAAAGGCTATCATTTGTAGCCATATTCCGATAAATGCCACTATGCTGCCTGCAAAAAGGTTGGCAGTAAATTGAACGAGGATTGCGGGTTTGGTCTTTTTCATTTCGCTACTATTTATCAGTGTTTGGTATTTTTCGATGGATTCTTGAGCTGTTAATCGTGGCTCCCCTCCTTTGCGGTAGTTTTCCATGATATCGGCAAGGTCGCTTAAAAGGGCGTTACTAACTAGGCGTGTGTAAGAAAGTTTGTTGCCTGAGGCTTGTTCGTAGGCGGCGACAATATGTTGAAAATGGTTTGGGTAATCTTGGATATAGCGGAAAAATTCTTTGGCTATTTCTCCGTATTTCGAATTACTAAAATCGATAATGCCAGATATTTTTTTGTTATTAATGATGATGTTTTCGTGATGTGAGTTATTGTGAATAAATTGAAATACGACTTGGTCTATTGTCCCGTTAAATATTGCTATGGCATCTTTGGCTAATGTTTTTAATTTTTCAGGTACGTCGGTACTGGCTATTAGGTTGTTGTATTCTGTTAAAACTTTTGGAGAGAGATCGGGAGATAGGTCGATTTTGGTGTTGGTTGTTTGGGTCATTTTTTTTGTAACCTTTTTGCCGATTTCGGCATGAAATGCGCCTAGAGCACGGCAAATTTCAATTTTTTCATATTCAGTAAGTGTGTCCCAAGTTTCTTGCAACATGTCTCCCTCAAAGTATTCATAGCCATATAATTTGGGGGTTTTTGAAACAAACACTACGTGGGGAGTAGGTATAGATAGATCTAAATCATAAAGTTGTTGGGCTATGGCGGCCTCAACTACTAAATCATTGTGTGGCTGAAATTCTTTTGTGTCTCTTTCTTGTTTAACTATGTATGTTCCTCCATTAAGGGTTTGGGTATAGTAGACATTATTGTAGGTATCTTGTTCTTTTAGTGCAAAAAGTGTGATTTGATCAGCTAAGAGTTTTTGGATTTGTTGTTTGAGTGTGTCCATTGGGGAGCTATATTTTTAATAGGGTGTTTGTGGTCGTTACTGCACAATATCCTCAAAATGCAATGAATCCAACACCATATCCAATCCTGCTTCTTGCTCCGGGGTCATGTATCTTTCAGCGCTAACTCCAACAAAGTGGTCGTCTACTTTAATTAGGTCGTATAGCGCTGATTCCTGTCCGTACTCTCGAGCTGTGTATGTATTGTTTGCCTGGAGGGCTTCTTTGTTTGTGGTTTCGTATTCGTTAAAAGTTTCGGCGGGAATTTTGATGATGATTTGGGTTCCGGCATCCTCGGTTGTTGGTGATGCAACTGTAATTGTGCCACTATCATTCACCTCCCAATTTGAGGGATAATTAAAGGAAGCGTTTAGTGTCGTGCTGTTGTATGAACTTGTATCGTTTGTAATAACAGCGTTTTGACCGCTACAACCTGCAAGAAGCATGATTGCGCCTACTAATAGTAGAACTTTTTTCATGCTGATAAATTAGATGTTTTGATTGTAGCATATATGGTTAATTAAACCTCTCTAAGCATACTGTTTTATATCTAGATTTGCTAATTGTACTACACGCTTCTTTGTTTTGTGTTTTTTCGGCAAATTTTTCCATGCAAAGGCCGGGATAAGGTGAGAATATGCCTTCGCTTCTACAATATTTGGCATCGTTTTTCTCTAGGCTGGAATTATGTTCATTGGTTTTGTAGGAGTTGATAGCTTGCTCTGATTTCCGCTTTAAATGCATCATATTCATCAAGGTTAGCGAAAAAAATTGTTCTATATGCGATGTATTTTGCTCTAATGTCATCTGTAATAGTTTCTAGTTCACGTTTTATGGCTTCGGCACATCGACCTTCTTGGTCTTTTAGTTCTGTAAATTCAATAATTTCATGTAGTAACTGTGGAACACGAAATTTTTCGGGAACTTCTTCGGATATAAAGAGGTTTTCTCCATTTGGATAGCCTAAAAACCCAGGAAATTGGGGCGCCACTTCTTTTTTTAGGATGGTGTAAGGAAAAATTTGGCCATTGTATTCAATTTTGCCGATTCCAACTTCGTTATTTTTGATCCAGTCTGGTCTGGTGTCTAGGGGTGGTTCTTTTCCACGGTAATAGGTGAAGTTCTTCTTAAATGAGTTTAATTATATCTTTGTTCCGTATCTAGATTGCTAGCTATAAAGAAAATAGGTTAGTTTTGGAGTAATAGGATTTTTTCTGCTTCTTCGTAATTTGTACTAATATTATCTATTCCTACTGCAAATTCGTTTTGGCTGGATGTTTCCCCCAATTGCTTTATTTGTTCGCTAGCTTGTTCTAGGATCGATAAACTTACTAATACGTTTTTCTCTACTAAATCTAGGTCTATTTCTCTTTTAATTTGTGCGATTAATTCATTAAGTTCATTTGACTTTGTTTGAAAATCTGAATTCTTATAGGATAATTCCAATATACTATCTCCAAATTTAGTAACCTTGTTTAGTGTTGTTTTTTGTATAAAACAACATTCTCCTAAAGATTCTTTTGTATTACTTTGGCATCCAACTACCGTTAGTATACTTAGTATCAATAGGACAGCTAAAATTAGTTTTTTCATAATTATTATAAATAATGCGATGATAATACTTAATTTGTTGGGTTGTAATCTTTAAGTTCACAAGCTTTTTCAGTGTTTTTAAAATGGTTTGTAGCTATTTTTTCCTTAAAAACACGGTCAGCCATTGTAAATTTTGATGTTGCTTGTTTGAGCCATGGTTTACTCTGTCGCCCATAAACCAAGTACGGTGTAAGCATATTTTTTAGGCATTGTGCTAAAAATTTGACCCGTTAAACGACTAATGAAAACATCGTGGTTAGTACTGGGGATGTCATAGATGCAATCTACTACTATTTTTAATAAACTTTTGTTGTTGAGTAGATAGGTGTTGTTATTGGTTTGGTAGTATGAGATTAAATCATTGATAATGTAGGCTTGAGTTGCAGGGGATGTTTGTTGTAGTTTGAATATTATTTTTTTAGTTAATTCTTTTATGGTTGTACTGTCGGCATCGGGAAATTCTTTGTTGAGAGTTTGGAGTATTTGTTGATAAGATTTTTGTTGATTAAGTGTGTCTAAGTGTGCACCCAATTGCGGCGCAATTTTTGACGTTATGCGTATACTATCGATTGCGAATTGAGTAGCGGTAGCAGTGCCGGCTGTTGCAGCCATTATTAATGCTTTTCCAAATAAGTATCCTATGTCAAAAGGTATGTTTGCCCCTCCGCACTCATCGGTTTCTTGTAGCCAATTACTGCCGAGGTCGACTATGGTGTTATAAATTTTTTGAGGATTATTAATGATTAAATCTGTGACGATTTTTAATGAATCGACAACTAACTGTGGATTGCCAGTTATAATATCAAGGAAGTTACTTGCATCTTCGTATTCGGAGTGAAGGCAGTGAATAATGCCACGTACAACTTCGAACATGTTATCTTTAATGTTTCTGAGTAACATGTTGTCAATGTCTAATTGACCACCGTCGATTAAGTTAAGCAGTTCTTTTTCAATGATTAATGGTTCTAGTTCTAGGGTTGCAATCGGTAAATGGAGAATTAGGTTAGAATCGTCTAATGGCAGGCTTTTTTCTAACTTGTCCAAGTGTTGAAGTACGGTGATGTGCTGATTAATGTTTTTGTGACGTGGATCGTGTTTTCGTAAATTTTGTAATTCTGCATATTTTTTTTGAATTTGTGGGATTAGTTCTGCTTGTTCTTTTTTTAGTTTTGTTAAAAGATCTGGATTGATGTGTTCCAGAACCTGTTGTTCCTCTTTAGTCAATGGAAATTTACCAATTTTTGCATATAGGGGCTTTTCTACTTCTGTTGCTAAATTTTGCCGTTTTCCCAAAAATATTTCTTGAAGATCGTTTAAAGGTGAGGCTGATATGTTCTCAGCATTGTCGGGTGGTTGAGATAGATTGTGGTAAATCAATCTGTTTTGTTTGAACATGATTTGTTTTTAAATGGCGATGGTGTCTCACAAGCTCCGGGTCATTATTAATCATACTCTCCTGTGGTAATTCCTGGCCTTGGTATTTGGAGGTTTTTTTCATGTGATAGGGGACGTCGGCGGGGGAGCTCATGGTTTCGAAGGCTAGTTGGCAGACGCGCATGCCGGGGTAGAGGGCTACGGGCATGCGGTTGATGTTGGTGATTTCTAGGGTGATGGTGCCTTCAAATCCGGCATCTACAAAGCCGGCGGTGGAGTGGATGATGATGCCGAGGCGGCCTAGGGAGCTGCGGCCTTCTACACGGGCTACTAGGTCGTCGGCGATTTTGATTTTTTCGAGGGTGACACCTAAAATAAATTCGCCGGGTTGAACAATAAAGGGTTGGCCGGGTTGGTCGATGGTAATGAGGTCGGTTAGGTTGGCAAAGCCTTCGGGGTCGGCGGGGTCTAAGATGGCGTGGTGGCTGTGGCGGTATACTTTAAAGTATTTGCCTAGGCGGAGGTCCATAGAAGAAGCGTTGACGTTGCCGTGGTGATCGTTGTCGGGGGATGTAATGACGATGTCGGTTTGGGCGATGCGTTTGTTGATGTCGCGGTCGGATAAAATCATGGGGGGATTTGGTTAATTTGTTTTAAAATATTGGTCGACTAATTTGGCGGCTAGGCCGGTGTAGTTTTGCGGGGTGATTTTGGCCATTTCGGTTTTAACTTTGGCGTCAAGTTTAAGGGTTTTGGTGAAGGCTTGGAGGGTCTTTTCGTTTACTTCTTTGCCGCGGGTTAGTTCTTTGAGTTTTTCGTAGGGTTGATCGATGCCTTCGCGGCGCATAATCGATTGCAGGGCTTCGGCTAAAATGGCCCAGTTGTTGTTTAGGTCGGCGTTAATGACCGGTTCGTTGATTTTGAGTTTGCTGAGACCTTTTGTAAACGATTTGTAGGCTAGGTAGCTGTGGCCAAAGGCAACGCCCATGTTGCGTAATACGGTGGAGTCGCTTAGGTCACGTTGGAGGCGGGATCGCATTAGTTTGCGTTCGAAAAAGTCAAAGAGGCTGTTGGCAATTTC
>Ga0100380_10000298_pt1 | contig 55647 bp, 55 predicted proteins | sample CryGeymeta201504_FD_80417 | JGI IMG/M metagenome (GOLD analysis project Ga0100380, IMG submission 80417) | Groundwater microbial communities from Crystal Geyser aquifers in Utah, USA - Crystal Geyser metaG 2015-04 | ecosystem: Environmental > Aquatic > Deep subsurface > Groundwater | place... | reverse complement strand
GATTGTTTTTTGCTGTTTGACACGTGGCCTGCTCTAAAAAAATGAGCGTTAGGTCAAGGGATTTCTATTGCTAAAAAACCATAAATTAAGGAGTATTTTCATGGTAAAAGAGCTGAATGCCATATTGAGTATGACTTGAAAAAGGTGTTGTAAGAGGTCTAAAAACACCAGCACCTACCAGTATATTAGAATCATTTTTTTTTGTAGGTACGTATTCATTACCGAGTACAGTATCAATATTGATATGTTGTTGCATACCGACACGTGTACCATAAAAACCACTGTATAAAAGCCATGTGGTTTGATGTTCACAAGCATGATGTTCAATAGGTTTTGTTGCATGAAGCAAGGTTGAGTATAATAAAGTACTGATTAACGCAGTATGTTTTTTCATGTTAAATCTAATAACTTGAAAGATGATGCATTCTAACATCGTAAACTTCTAGTTGTCATCAAAGGCATATTTTGTTAGCGTACAATTTATTTTATTTTTAACAAGGTAGATTATTTTTTGATGAATGATATCTTGAAAGCGTTATTAATATTACTCTGTGTTTTCAAACCTCTTTGTGGTTATGGCGAATATGCCAATAGTTTAACACAGCCAATTTATGATGTGAATGGTCTATTTGGAACCATTTCATATGCTTTAGCCAAGCCTCTCAACGCAACGTCTTATAGCGCAGCCAATATTATTAGATTGGTGATCGATTTTAAGGAACATAAAGAGAATCCTGATCAGACGCCCATAGGTATGCCAATCATGGCAGTATTAATAGCTGCGGGGTTAATATACTTTCCGCCAGATTTTTTAATCAACGCGCATAACTGTGCATTTAAATCGAGCGGCATTGTTTGTAATTTTAATGTGGATCGAACTTCAGGTGTATCGATGCCATTTCCATTATGTCATGTGTTGGACCCCCCGTTTTTTTGCCATCTGAATAGGCCTGAAGTAAGCACATCAAATTATAGCCCTGTTATTTTCAAATGGTCTGGAGGCCCTGCTCATGTTTGTGCAACGCTTTGTCTAGGACGACGCTCAACGTGTGAAAGGCATTGTACTGATGTGGCTCCACGATTAATAACGACAGAACCGATGCAATCGAGTACTGTAAGTTATCATCAACAGCTGGATGGAGCGCTAACAGAGCGAAAAACGACAGCGATGATGACAACACCTTTTGCCCTTGCTTATAACCTCACTGACACACGCTCTTTTGTGATTGATGCTTCTTCAAATAATATTTTGGGCTGTGCTTCGGATCCTGAAACAGGCTTACCTCAAAATTGCCAAGATACAGGTGCTGTTTTTACAAATCCAACAGATATTGCGATTCCAACTTTATTTAATACGGCTTATGTTGCGGATCAGGGGGAATTAAAGAGTTGTTTGATTAATGAAAAGGCTCTGTTTTCAGGTTGTGCGGTGACGCCAATCACAGGATTTCCATTAAAATCGGTTGAATTTATTACAACAAACATGACAAATAAAATTTTATATGCCGTAATGCCTTCAACCGGTACGATTGCACGTTGTTTTATTACACCTAATTCACCTGACTTGTCTTGTGTTAATTTAATTAACACAGGAACCGCTTCACTTCATAACCCAGGAAAACCAAGTCTTGACCAGGCAGGAGCCAGCTTGATGGCCGTTCCTAATCATCACGCACTTGCGATGTGTACATTTTCAGATACCTCGACGATGTACTGCATTGACGCAGGCATTGATTTTGGCGCAAACGTGAATGGCGTTACATTCCTTCTAGGAAACCCTAGGCAAATGTATGTTACCTTGGATACCGTGGGTACTTATACAAGTACGTTGCTTACGTGTACGTTTGACCGAAAAACACGAAAAATTAACAGTTGCCATAATGCAACGACTACACCGATTACAGCTCAAACTAGAAGTCCTGTGATGATTTAAACGCGATTTCGACGTTCGCAAGAAGCCCCCACCAGAGCGGCTTAGCCGTTTGGTGGGGGGGTATGTCACCTTCATGGTTTAACGCTCCTCCGAAATATCAATGGTTTTAATCAATACATCACGAGTTTTACCAAAACGGTTAATTTTTAATGCAATTTTTTCACCGATAGGGATATCAGCGAGTGTATTGTACAAATCATTGTAGTTTTTAATAGGGTGATGATTGATAGCAACAATTGCATCCCCAAGAATCAATCGGCCAAATCCATCGAGCCGAACCCCGGTTAAGCCAAGCTCTGAAGCAGGGGTGTTGGGCAGAATTTCGGATATAAAAACACCTTGCCCATCACCAAAGCGATTGGCAATACGATCTTGCAGAGGAATAATGCCTATCCCAGCCATTTTTACACGACCGTACTTGATAAGCTGAGGCACGATACGTGCCAAGGCTTCGGCAGGAACAGCAAAGCCAACCCCTGATGAAGCACCTGAGTTCGAGTAAATCATGGTATTTAAGCCAATTAAACGGCCTTGGCTGTCGAGTAAAGGCCCACCTGAGTTACCCGGATTAATCGAGGCATCGGTTTGAATCATATCGCGAATATTCACGCCTGATACACCCGGTACCTCACGACCTAATGCCGAGATGACGCCCGTCGTTAAGCTGTGATCGAGACCAAACGGGTTACCAATCGCAATGGTTTTTTGTCCAACCACCAACGATTGTGTGTCAGCTATTTCAAAAGGCGTGATATGCTGCATGGCCGAAAAATTTTTGGGTTTAACCAGGGCGAGAACAGCCAAATCTTTTCGAGGCTCAACGCCGATGACTTTGGCGGGCGTTGTTTGGTTGCCAAAGCTTACCATGAGATTATCGGCGCCATGGATCACGTGATAATTGGTCACCACGTGGCCTTGTTTGTCCCAAATAACACCTGATCCTGCACCAGATGAGGCTTCAAATTGTTCAGCGAACGGTGTTTGAAAACGGTTGATACGGTGCACATAAACAACCTTAGGGGAGGCTTGTTTAAAAACCGATACGGTATCTTGTTCGTCTTTGGATAAATGCGTAGGACTTGAGCCAGCTTCTGCGTTGAAAGCTAAGAACATTGCAAGCAAAATAATTTTCTTTTTCATGAAAAAGCCTCCATTTTTAAGGTAAATAAATATAAATTATTTGGAAAGCTTAGGTGCCACCAATTCGTTTTTAAGGCGAACATAGTCCGGCAGACCTGAAGCATGATACGGCGGGTAAGCCTCGCCTTGAATTAACGGTGCTAGATACCGTCGGCACGCATCGGTAATACCCATGCCGTCCTCTCGAATATAGTTTGCTGGCATGGCCCGCTCCTGGTTGGCAACATCAGCAAGCGGTACATGGCTAATCGACCATTGGTAGGGTGCGTCGTTCTCACGAACAATGATGGGCATGATGGCATTATGTCCATCTAAAGCGAGTTCAACTGCGGCTTTACCGAGGGCATAGGCTTGCTCAACATCCACGCTCGAGGCAATATGTCGTGCGGCACGTTGCAAATAATCCGCCAAAGCCCAATGATATTTTAAACCAAGTTTTTGTTTGACTAAGTTTGCAAGAACAGGAGCCACACCACCGAGTTGCGCGTGACCAAATGCATCACGAAGGCCGGCGTCACTTAAGAACTTACCTTCTTGATTTTGAATACCTTCGGATGCGACGACGACACAATAACCGTGTTGTTTAACGCAGGCGTCCACGCGCTCTATAAAGACATCGGGATCAAACGTTATTTCTGGAAATAAAATAAGATGGGGTGGTTGCTCAGCCGATTCGCTGGCTAAACCACTTGCAGCAGCAATCCAACCCGCATGGCGTCCCATGACTTCTAAAATAAACACCTTGGTCGAGGTTTTTGACATGGAGGCAACATCAAATCCTGCTTCAAGTGTGGAAACAGCCACGTACTTAGCAACCGAGCCAAAACCTGGACAGGTATCGGTGAAAGGCAGATCGTTATCCACCGTTTTAGGAATGCCGATGCACGTTACAGGGTAGCCTGCCGCCTGACTCATGGTGGCTACTTTGTGTGCGGTATCTTGTGAATCACCGCCACCGTTATAAAAAAAGTAGCCAATATTGTGGGCTTTAAATACGTCGATAAGACGTTCAAACTCTTCGCCTTGGTCTTTAAGCTTATGGCGGCATGAGCCAAAAGCACCTGAAGGGGTATGCATGAGTTTAGCAATATCTTCATCGGTTTCGCATGAAGTATCGATGAGTCTTTCGTTCAGGGCTCCAACAATGCCGGATTCTGCAGCAAAGACTTTGCCGATTTTATCGGGATGAGCACGTGCCGTTTGAATCACGCCACATGCGGAAGCATTAATCACGGCGGTGACACCGCCGGATTGTGCATAAATTGCATTTTTTATAGACATCGATGTTCCCTTATCGTGTAATTAATCGGTTATAAGCTCTAATTCTTGTTCCAGTTGTGTGTGTGCCTGAATCACGGCATCAATATGTCGAATACTATCATTAAGCGCCTGATTGAGGTTTTGATACGCATCATCTGCATCGATATGTTGAGCCAGATACTCAAGTTTGGCAAGTGATCGTTCTAATTTAGGCACACCGCAAAATCCGCAAGCCCCTCGCAAGCTATGCGCGGTTTGCTCGAGCGATTCATAACAACTTGTTTTCATCGCATGGAGCATGACTTCACGGTGTTTGGGCAGCTCATGAATAAATTGATCGAGAAACTCTTTGGCAAGTGCACTGTTTCCAGACATTTTTTGAACGCATACTGACCAGTTGATGGGTTTGATTTTAGCGTCTTGCAGCACGGCAAGTAAATGATGCAGCAGCAGTTTTTCGTCGATAGGTTTTGGAAGTTTACGATCGATGCCTTGGGCATCTAAATAAGCACGGTCTAAATCATGGCTATCGGCACTGATCAGAATAACCGGCGTTTGTTTATTTAATGCAGTATGTTTTCGAATGAGCCGTGTTGCGTCGAGGCCGTTTAAGTTTGGCATATGCAAGTCGATTAGAATAGCATCAAATGGCTTTTGATGACAAATAGCCAAGGCTTGTTCACCATCATCGACGATGTCGATGGAACCGCTGGTGCCAAGCCAAGCGTTTAACAGCATGCGGTTCACGGCATTATCTTCGGCGATGAGAATGCTTGGACGTAGCTCACGTAAATTCGCTCTTAAATGATTCAGCTCAGGTTGGTTTGTTGCAGGCGAGGCGGTTTGAAGTAGAAGCGATTCGACTGTATCTTGTAATTTTTGAATGTTCGGTGGTTTGACCAAAAAGCTGGTTGCACCCAGTGTTTGATAATCTTGAATAAACCAGGTCGATGTCAGTACGGTAGGAATGCTTTGCTGATTTAATAGTGCGCTGATTTTGTCTTCATGATTTGGATTGACGTTAACAAAAGCCAGCTGGCAATCAGCATGGGTATGAAAAGCTGTCTCAAGCTGGTCAAAATTTTCTACACGAATGCAGGTGATACCAAAATGCCCGAGGCCATGACAAAGTGCTTCAAGATGTAAAAGATTATCATCAAAACATAAAGCTTTGATATGAGCAAAACGTTCGGGTTTAGATTTTTCAACTTCGTAAGCAGGTAATTTTGCAAACGTTAAATAGACCGAGAACTTTGTGCCTTGGTTGGTGTCGCTTTCTAACGTAATATGACCTTGCATATGCTCTGCAAGTTGCTTGCAAATCACAAGACCTAAGCCTGAACCTCCTGAGCGGCGTGATAGGCTATCGCCTGCTTGATGAAACGCATGAAACAGGTTTGATTGATCATCAAGTGATATGCCAATCCCGGTATCGGTCACAGAAAGACAAATCGTGTAATTTTTTTCCGTGATTTTATGTATTTGCGTTCGAATAAGCACATGGCCTTGTTCAGTAAATTTAATCGCGTTATTAATTAAATTGCTAATAATTTGTTTGACGCGAAGTGGATCCCCCACCATAATTTTAGGAACGTCAAGCGCGGTTGACGGAATCAGATCTAAGCCTTTTTTATGGGCATTGGGTGCTGCCAGGGCTAAAACATCGTCGATACAATTTCGAATGTCCAACGGAATGGCATCAAGATGTAATTTTCCAGCATCAATTTTAGAATAATCAAGAATATTATTAAGAATTGATAGCAAATCTCTCGCCGAGCTTTTGATGGTTTTTACGTGATCACGCGCAAGAGGATTAAGTGGCGTTTCTAATAATAAATTAGCAAAACCAATAATGCCGTTCATCGGTGTTCGAATTTCGTGACTTAGGCTTGTGATGAGTTCTGATTTATGTTTGAGTTTTTCTTCTGCTTTACGTTTATCGAGTAATAACTGAACATTTTTTTCTTCGAGATGCTCTAAGCCTTGCTGCAAGTCATGGGTTGCGGTATCGACATGTTGATTAAAATCGTTTAACGCTTCGAGATAGTGTTGCTGCAAGTCAAAACAGCCCTGTTCAATCATACCGAGCGCGCCGGGGCTGTTATGTTTGATAGGGGTTTCAAAAGCACCATGGGATATTTGTGTCATGGTGTGCCGTAAACGTGAAATAGGATGATAGATTTTATTGATGAGAAAAAGATGAAAGAACGAGCTTAAAAACACGCCTGCAAGCGCTATCAGTAAACTTATCACCAGCATCGAAGCATCGACCAAGCTTTGCAGTGTTTGGTAATGTTCATGCAGCATCAAAGAAGGGGCTGTGGGTACAAATTGATAAAGGTAGGTTTCACAGCAATGAAAAATATAGGCTTCCAGCACAAGATGAAGCTTTGTATTATACAAACCAATAAATAAAATCATGATAAATAATACGGGCGTTAAGGTTGCCATACGAAGTTGTTGCTTGATTCCAAATACTTTCATTAGATCTCTACGGCTATTCGTCCCGATGAATTTCGGCTATTATACCTGTAACTTTAAGTAGCGCAAAATGGAGTAATTGTTATGACTATTATGACACATATTCCGTTGTGGTCTTGACTAAAGCGGAATATGTGTCATAATAGTCAGATGAAACGAACAATACAAACCTTTATTAAGCACGATCTGTTGAGTAAAATTGTTTTGCTCACGGGGCCTCGTCAGTGTGGAAAAACCACGCTATCCAAACAATTGTATGATTCATACGATTATTTTAATTACGATGCAGCGGCCAGTCGCCTCGCACTAAGTGAACAAAGTTGGGATAGAACAAAACGTTTGGTCATTTTTGACGAAATTCACAAGATGAAACATTGGAAGCAATGGCTGAAAGGAATTTATGATACCGAAGGTATACCCCCTGAAATCTTGGTGACAGGTAGTGCTCGCCTGAATACCCATAAAAAAGTGGGTGACTCTTTAGCCGGACGTTATTTTCAATTTCGGTTACATCCGTTGGATCTAAAAGAAGCCATGGCATGCTATGGTGATGATGCAGACACATTATTTGAACAGTTATGGCGTTGTGGGGGATTTCCTGAGCCATTTTTAAAAAATGATGCGAGGTATTATAAACGTTGGCGTAAGACGCATTCGGATATTATTCTTCGGGAAGATTTAATTAACCTCTATACAGGGCGCGATATCCAAGCGATTGAAGCGTTGATTTTATTATTGAAAGATCGCGTCGGCTCTACAGTTTCATATGCGAATCTTGCACGTGATTTAGACAGGGATCCTAACACAATCAAACGCTGGTTATTGTTACTGGAAAATCTTTACCTTATTTTTCGTGTCAAGCCTTACCATAAAAATATTGCCCGATCTTTATTGAAAGAACCTAAATTTTATTTTTATGATCATGCCGTTCTTGATACGCATGAAGGTGCGCATATGGAAAATATTGTTGCATCTGCCTTGTTAAAAGAGTTGGATTATATGGAAGATACACAAGGTATAACCGCGAATCTTCATTTTTTACGGACAAAAGAAGGTAAGGAAATCGATTTTCTCGTGTGTGTTGATCAAAAGCCTACTTTTATGATTGAAGTTAAATGTTCCGATGATGCCCCTGCAGCAGCGTTTCATCATTTTAGCCGCTTTTTGCCAGAGATTAAAAAAATTCAATTAGTAAAAAATATAGCACGTGAAAAAACATATCCTGATGGGCTTGAAATTCGCGCATTGGTGCCTTGGTTAGCTCATATTCCCATCTGGCCTAAGGGCAGATAAATCATGAAATGGGATCGCCCTGCATCATACGCCTCTACGACTGTTCGGTCCCATAAATTTCAGCTATTATACCTGTAACTTTAAGTAGCGCAAAATGGAGTAATTGTTCATGATGGTTAAAACACGTTTCGCCCCAAGCCCAACGGGATTTTTACATGTGGGTGGGGTACGTACCGCTTTATTTTCTTGGCTGTATGCTAAAGCACATCAAGGGCAGTTTGTTTTACGTATCGAAGATACGGATGAAGCGCGTTCAACGCCTGAATCTGTGCAAGCTATTTTAGACGGCATGGCTTGGCTCGGATTAGAATCAGATGAAGAACCGGTGTACCAAACCTCACGTTATGCGCGTTACAAAGAAATCAGCGATGCGTGGCTTGCATCAGATCAGGCGTATTGTTGTACGTGCAGTAAAGAACGTCTTGAAACATTGCGCACAACGCAAATGGAAAATAAAGAAAAGCCACGTTATGACGGGCATTGCCGTGATCGTGATGTATCACCTGCGGCAGGTGAGTCGTATGTGATACGTTTTAAAAACCCCCAAGAAGGCGTGGTCTCGTTTGAGGACCGTGTGTATGGTCCCATTCATGTGGCCAATCAAGAATTAGATGATGTTATTATTGTGCGTTCAGACGGGAACCCAACCTACAATTTTGCCGTGGTGGTTGATGATTCGGATATGGGTATTACGCATGTCATTCGTGGTGATGATCATATTAATAATACGCCTCGCCAAATTAATATGTACCAAGCTTTAGGGGTGGATGTTCCCGTGTTTGCCCATTTGCCGATGATTTTGGGTGAGGATGGAAAACGTTTGTCAAAGCGTCATGGCGCGGTGAGTGTGCTTGAATTTAAAAACATGGGGATTTTACCGCATGCACTTTTAAATTATTTGGTACGTTTGGGTTGGTCGCATGGCGACCAAGAAATTTTTAGCCTAACCGAAATGCAGCAATTGTTTGATTTAGAGCATGTTGGCCGAGGTGCTTCGAGCTTTAGTTACGAAAAATTATTCTGGTTAAATCAGCATTATCAAAAAAGTGATGATCCAGCTGATGTTGCCAAAGCGTTGAAATTCCATTTTGATGAACAAGGCTTAGATATTACAGATGGACCGGCACTCTCTGATCTGGTACGTGTTCAGGCTGAGCGTTGCAAGACACTGGCTGAAATGTGTGATAAAAGTATTTATTTTTACCAGGATGTGATTGATTATGATGACGCTGCGGTGAAAAAGCATCTTCGTCCCGTTGTATTGGAGCCTCTGGAAGCTTTGTTTAAGCGTTTTGAAGCGGTGACTTCGTGGGAAGCGGATGTTGTGCAAGCATGCATTAATGATGTATCGGCTGAATTTGATATGAATATGGCGAAAATTGCGCAACCCCTTCGTGTCGCGATTACCGGCGGCAGTCATTCACCGGCGATTGATACAACGTTAACCATGATTGGAAAGCGCCGTGTTTTAAACCGGTTGGCCGATGGTTTGGAGCGTATTCGTGTGCGCGCTGCAGGTTAATTTTTTAAAAAGGCTTATTTGATATGATGCTTTGTTTAGACGTAGGAAATTCACATATCTATGGGGGAGTGTTTCAAGACGAAGAGATTAAACTTCGTTTCCGGCATGCCTCAAAAGAAAGCACGTCAGATGAAATTGGCCTTTTTTTAAAGCAAGTGTTACGTGAAAATGCCTGCGATCCAGAAACCATCACACATATTGCTATAGGCTCTGTGGTTCCTCAGCTTGATTATTCGTTGCGTTCAGCGTGTATTAAGTATTTTTCGATTGAGCCCTTTTTTCTTCAAGCGGGCGTAAAGACAGGGCTTAATATTAAATATCGTAATCCTGTTGATGTCGGGGCTGATCGTATTGCTGACGCGATTGCGGCAACGCATCATTATCCTCAAACACCGCTTGTCATATTTGATTTTGGAACAGCTACGACGATGTGTGTGGTGGATGCTCATAAAGGTTATTTAGGGGGGGCAATTCTTCCCGGCCTTCGCTTGTCGATGGATGCACTCTCCAATAATACGGCAAAACTTCCTTCGGTTGATATTGTCCGTGTGCATGAGGTGGTTGGACGTTCAACCGTTGAAAGCATTCAGTCGGGTGTGTATTTTGGGGCGGTCGGTACGGTTCGTGAATTGGTTCGTCAAGTTAAAATTCAACACTTTTCAGATCAAACGCTTTTAGTGCTCGCAACCGGTGGTTTTGCGGGTTTATTTGAGCAAGAAAATGTCTTTGATCATGTGCTTCCTGATTTAGTCCTCGAAGGTCTGCGCTTAGCTGCACTCATGAATTAATTCTTATTTAAACGTTATGCTGCTACGGTGATGCTATAATAAACTACATGACGACGTTATGACTTGAGGTTACATCATGCAAGCATGGATAGTTGTGATAGCATTACTGGTGCAGATGAATCCTGCTTTTAGCCAACGCGAGGAAGCAATTTTTGCTGAGGCATCTTTTAGGTGTCTTGAAGCTGATTTTGAAAAGCTACCTGGCGTGCTTTCTGTCTCTACGGGTAAAACAGAGGATGCTAAAAAAAATCCCTGGCGGTATAAGTACTATCGTTATACCTGTGGACGTGATCAGCGGCTAAAAGAGGTAAATCATATGATGGGAAAGTCTGATAAACAAAAACAGTTAGATAAGCTCACGCCGTTGCAATATAAAGTAACGCAAGAAGACGGCACAGAGCGACCGTTTGATAACGAATATTGGGACAATAAGCGAGAAGGTATTTATGTGGATGTGGTCTCTGGTGAGCCGTTGTTTAGTTCAACCGATAAATATACTTCAGGCACAGGTTGGCCAAGTTTTACCAAGCCGCTGGATGAGCAAGCCATTGTTCTCAAAAAAGATCGCAGTTACTTTGTGATTGTGCGAACCGAAGTTCGATCAAAAGAAGCGGACTCGCATTTGGGACATGTGTTCAGTGATGGTCCTGAACCCACAGGATTACGCTATTGCATGAATTCAGCTGCGCTACGCTTTATTCCTAAAGAAGATTTAGAAAAAGAAGGGTATGCAAAATACTTGGAGTTATTTCCGTAACGATAGTTTATTAAGGTACTTGAGTATATTCTCCCGGTTTGAGTTGATTAAGTTGCCAAGGGCCAATTTTAGCGCGTATAAGCCTTAAGGTCGGAAAGCCCATGGCTGCGGTCATGCGCCTTACTTGACGATTCTTACCTTCACATATACTCAGTTCTAACCAACAGGTTGGAATGCTTTTACGTTCTCGAATCGGTGGTACGCGTTGCCATATTTTCGGCTCTTCAATGATTTTAACATCAGCAGGCAGACAAAGATGATCGTTGATTTGAATGCCTTGTCTTATTTTATTCAAATCGTTTTCCGTTGGAATATTTTCAACTTGAACCCAGTAGGTTTTGTGCATTTTATTTTTAGGATCGCTGATCTTATGCTGTGTTTTACCACAATTGGTGAAGATCATGAGGCCTTCACTGTCATAATCTAATCGGCCGGCAGGGTAGATGTGTTTGATTGGAATATAGTTTTTTAACGTCTGACGATTTTCTGAATCTTCAAACTGGCTGAGTACTTGAAAAGGCTTATTAAATAAAATAATTTTTTTTTGCATCATAAATTCAAATCATTAAAATGCTTCGGAGGATAAACATGCTTTCAAATGCAAAATTAAAGCATTAGGTGCAATATAAGGCTGTTCATCGAGCGATGCTTGCCAAACGCTTTGTGGCCATAGAGGATCGGTTTTAAAACGTGCAATTATATGCATATGAAATTGTGGCACCAAATTACCTAAGGCCCCGATGTTGATTTTATCAGGTTGAAATATATCTTGCATAACAGCGCTTGCTCGATGCATTTCATTCATGAGTTGATGGCTGTTTTTTTGAGATAGCTGTGTTATTTCAGTTAAATGATCTTGCCGAGGAACCAAAATAAGCCAGGGATAATGCGCATGATTCTTAAATAACACTTTTGACAGAGGCCAGTCAATCACCTCGAAGCTACTGGATGCCAATCGTTCATCTAATTTAAAGTTATTCATACCTGTACTTCATAATTTTTTTCGTTCAATATATTATAATACAACGTATACATAGCATGTACAAATAAGGACGATCTTATGATGACATCAGCCGGTAATCGAAGTATTGCGCAAAGAAAAGAAACAATATACAACCTTGAGCAAACATTAAGGCAGGAAAGTGTGCGTATTGTGCGTGCGGGAGAAAGAGTGTTGTCAGATAAATATACAAATACAGATAAAGAGTTAAAGCAAGAGAAGGCTGAGTATGAGCTGAGCGTAGGTCGACCGTACACGCCACCTGAACCCAAGCCAAGCCAAGTGGATAGTACGCTATTTATAAAGCGTAGAGCGCGAACAACATCTGATGATTCACTAAGCTCCACATTTGAAGCAAAACTTCCCTAAACCACACCCATGCTCATGGTCATGATGAGTTGCTCAAGCAGGCGCCAAAGTTGGGCATGGGATCCTGATTTGATGTGTACATCGAGCGCCTGGCTTTGGCGCAAAAGTTGGTAAATATCTGCACGTGATAAGCGTTTGCTTGCTTGTTGATATTGCCGAGTTCGAAACGAACGAATGTTGAGAGCCTGGTGCGATACACCCGAGGCGATTTGTTCAAGTAGCCTGAGTTCTTGTGTAATAAACCATAAAATCAACGTAGGCTCGGTCTGGTCTTGTTGTGCGCGATGCACAAGATCGAGTGCTTTGTTCGCATTGCCTTCAAGGCAGGCACCCGATAGTTCATAGAGCTTATAATCGCGTTCATCTAAAAGCTGCTCACGTACATCATCAAGTTTAAGGCAGGTACCCGGTTCGTGAATGAGTGTTAAGCGCTCGATGGTTTGAGCTGCTGCACGCATGTTACCTTGTGTGTATTCTTGGATTAAATTCGGTACGCCATGAGCGTAGGTGAATTTTTCTTGTTTAAGTTGCTTTTCAATCCAGTGGAGCAGGGTACCTGCATTGGGTGACGTGATCGTGATGAGGGCAATGTCTTGATGTTTACTAAAATCAGGCCATTGTCGAATGGGCACAAGCGGGGCTTGTAATATGAGCATGCAATTTGAATTAATATTCTCAGCATAGGATTTAAGCGCCGCTTTGCCTTTGGCGTCCAGCGTTTTTTTATCCCACGAGGCATTGATTAAGCGTTGCTCTGAAAAAAGGGAATACGTGTTTGCTTCCGCAATCAGGTCAGCCCAATCGTTGGCATGACCTAAGTGCATGCGTTTTTCTTCACCTTCACCTTCACCTTCACCTTCACCTTCATGCGCTTGATGCCAGGCTTGTTTGAGTGTATCAACACAGCTATTCAATAAAAACGGATCGGTGCCGGTGATGAGATAAACGGGCAGCAGGTTGCTCTTAAGGTGGGACTCCAGCGCTTCGGGATACTTAATTATCATCGTAGTTGCGCATGCGATGCTTCACGCTACACTGGCTTCGCGTGCTACCATGGAGGTATTGCCATTGTTGACACAAGTACATGGCTGTTCGACATGCATCTTGGCCTGTGGTATTCCATGTTCGACCAAACTCATCACTCACCAGGCAGCGTTGTTCGATGATAGAAACAGGACCTTGTTCACACAGTGATTGAGCGGTTTTACAGCTGCGGCGATTTTTTGAGCGCTTACGGCATTCAACAAGTGCAGCGTGGCGCGCTTGTTGAATGCTTTTACCGTAACCGCCAAAATTGCTATCTAAATTATCCATGGCCATACATTGCCATTGGCCGGGTGGAATATCGATGGCAATGGCCCAAGACGCCATGGGAAAGCACAACAGTAAAGGGAGTAATCGTAAAAAAAGAGGTCTCATCGTGTTTTTTCCTATTATATAATTATATATCATTTAATTGTAGCGATTAAGGCCATAAATAATTTGAATTGCGGCATCATGCTTCATGGCGAGTTTTAATTTTTCACTTTCATTACGCGAGCCTAAGATACGTTCATTATTGATCGTGAGTGGGCGATTGACAACAACTGAACGTGATGGAATAAGCGTTTTTCCTTGATTATTTTCCAATCGAAACGTAACGGTGTAGCGTAATTGATATTGCCTGGGTGTGCTGCTTGAACTGACACTTGAGATATTTTGAACAAGATTTTCATCTTCGATAATAAGCCAAAAACGAGCTTGTTTTGTATCGGAGGTGACTTGAATATCACCGGCCGATAACAGCGGTTTAAGGTACGCTGGCCAATCCCGCACATCATTTTCTTGTACGATAGCGACGCTTGGCCTGAGCCACGTAGGAAAATCCCTGAAGCCTCGAAGATGAAAGCCGCAGGCACTCAGGAGGGCAAGCATGCCCAACATCATAAGACAACGTTGGGCTCTTTTCACGTTAGGCTACGACCAGATTGATGAGTTGACGATGGGCGACAACAATCGATTTTTTGATTGATTTGCCTTCAAGAAACGATGCAACAGCGGTTGTTGCATGTTCAAGTAAAACATCTTCTGGAGTATCACTGGCTAAAGTAAATTGTCCACGTAGCTTTCCGTTGATTTGAACCACAAAATCGACTTCATCCATTTTGAGTGCGTTTTTGTCATACTTGGGCCAAGAAGCATCAATAATCGGTTTAGAAAAACCGATGATTTTCCAAAGCACATGCGTGATATGTGGCGTAATAGGAGCAAGTAATCGCAACAAAGCTGTGGTGCTTTTATATAAAAAGTAGTGGTCTTCACCGTTCTCAGGTGTATAAGCTGAGATAGTATTGAGTAATTTCATGCATGCAGAAACCACGGTGTTATATTGCTGACGCTCATAATCTGCTGAGGCTTGTGCAATGCATTGATGAACGATAGAACGCGCTTTTTTCAAGCGATTTTCGGCATTTGACCAATCAATACGTGGTCTATTTTCTACATAAAGAATATTAAGCTCATGGAACAGTGGTTGATGTTGGTGTACAAAAGCCCATAAACGTTTAAGAAAACGATGTGCACCTTCAACCCCTGAGTCAGACCATTCTAAATCTTGTTCAGGAGGGGCTGCAAACATGATAAAAAGTCGAGCGGTATCCACACCATAGGTTTCAATCAACGATGTTGGATCAACGGTATTGCCAACTGACTTGGACATTTTTTGTCCGTCTTTGAGCACCATGCCTTGGGTAAGTAATGCTTTAAACGGTTCGTCGGAATTAAGCAGTCCTTCATCACGCATGAGTTTATGGAAAAATCGTGCGTAGAGCAGATGCATCACGGCGTGTTCAACACCTCCGATGTATTGATCGACAGGGGTCCAATATTTGGCGCGGTCGTCTAGCATGACATCTTCTTGGCCTTTGCAGGCAAAGCGCGCGTAGTACCAAGATGATTCAAAAAAAGTATCAAACGTATCGGTTTCACGACGTGCGTCTTCGCCACATTTAGGGCAGGCAACATGTGTGAATTCGTCGCAGTGAGCTAGCGGAGAACCTTGCCCCGAAAATTTGACATCTTCAGGAAGTTTAACCGGTAATTCATCCTCGGGAACGGGGACGGTGCCGCAGTGCTCACACAAAATCATCGGAATGGGGGTGCCCCAGTAACGTTGGCGTGAAACGCCCCAGTCACGTAAACGATAATGCACCGATGTTCGTCCCAAATCTAATGACTCAATATGCTCGCTGATGGCTTTTTTAGCTGCATCACAGGTTTGATGGTCAAATTCTTGAGAATTGACGAGTATGCCATCATCACGTGTGAATGCAGATTGCGTAAAGTCATGCGTTGAGCCGTCGTTGGGTGCAATCACGTCGCGTATGGGTAAATTGTATTTTTTTGCAAATTCAAAATCACGTTGATCATGTGCCGGAACCGACATCACCGCACCGGTACCGTATTGCATGAGCACAAAATTAGCAATCCAAATCGGTAGTTTTTCTTGGGTTAGGGGATGGGTTGCGAATAATCCTGTATCTATACCACGCTTTTCGAGTGTTGCGATATCGGCCTCGGCAGTTCCCATGCCGGCGCAGCTGTCGAGAAAAGCTTGAATTTCAGGATTATTTTCAGCCGCTTCTTTCGCTAAGGTATGTTCAGGAGAGATTGCGACATACGTGACACCCATCAACGTATCGGCGCGTGTGGTATAAATTTTTAATGGTTTTACACGGTCTTCGATAGGAAAGTAAACATCAAGACCTTCAGAACGTCCAATCCAATTGCGTTGCATTTGTTTAACTTTGGTGGGCCATTCATCCAAAGTATCGAGTCCAAGCAAGAGCTCATCGGCATAGGCTGTTATTTTAATAAACCACTGGGATATGGCTTTGCGTTCAACCAACGCGCCGGAGCGCCAACCACGGCCATTCACCACTTGTTCGTTGGCAAGCACGGTTTGATCGACCGGGTCCCAATTGACCATCGCATTTTTTTTGTAGGCGAGGCCTTTTTCGAATAATTTAATAAAAAACCATTGCTCCCATTGATAATAAACGGGATCACAGGTGGTGATTTCACGCCGCCAATCATACGCGTTACCCAGCGATAAAAACTGCTCTTTCATAGCTGCAATATTCTTTTTGGTCCAGTCGGCTGGATGAACGCCGTGTTTTATCGCTGCATTTTCAGCTGGAAGTCCAAAAGCATCCCATCCTAGCGGTTGTAAAACATTTTTACCTAGCGCACGCTGATACCTCGCAATCGCATCGGCAAGTGTATAGTTACGTACATGCCCCATATGCAGCGAGCCACTCGGGTAGGGAAACATGGCAAGACAATAAAATTTTTCTTTATTCAGATCTTCAGAAACCTGAAAGCATTTTTTTTTCTCCCAATACGCTTGGGCTTCTTGTTCAACGTCTTGCGGGCTGTAGCGATTATCCATGATTGACTGACAAAAATTAACGGAGTTGGTTAGGATAACGCCTCTTCTTGCTCGCGGCAAGCTTAAGTCGAAATCCAAGTGAAATTAATAGTATAAAACTGCTGAATAGCATAACCGGCGTGTCGCCTATACGTACCCAGGGCGTGCTTCCTGTGGCGGAATGAATCACACCTTCTAGAATGCCTGTATCAAAAGCCGAAAGCTTATTTAAAATAGCGCCTTGGGCATTAATGATTGAAGAAAGCCCGCTATTATTGGAGACAACTTGAAAACGTCCCGTTTGCTTGGATAGCACTTGAGCCATTTGCAGATGTTGATAAATCGCAAAGGAGTGACCAAACCATCCATCATCACTGATCGATACAATCCATTCAGCTTGGGGAAGCTGAGTACGCAAAAGTTCAGGGTAGGCCAGTTCATAACAAATCAATGTTGCGATAGGGTGTTGGTGAATGTTGATAAGCTTTTGGTGCGTTTGTCCTGTGACCATATTAGGCGCAGGAAGGCCGAGCCATTGATTGATAGTTGCAAACGCATGCGGGATAAATTCACCAAACGGCACCAGGCGTTGTTTTAAATATACACCCTCTGCATGACCCAAGCCAAGCAAAGCATTATGGTAACGGGGCTCGTTAACGGTATTGGCTTCTGCGTGCGAGATGCCCAGTAAAACAGCGCTGTTGTTTGCTTGAGCTTCTTGATTGAGCGTGTCTAAAAAGTCACGGACATAGCTGCTAGGGAGTGGGATCGCAGACTCAGGCATGACAATGAATTGTAATTGCTTTGTTTTAATTAGTTTTGAGGCAGCCCCTTGATAATAATCCAAGATATTCCAAAACAGGGATTCATCCCATTTGTCGCGCATCGATAAATTCGCTTGAATCACGCCCACGGATAAAGGCTTTTGATTGACTTGGGTCCAGTGCACGTGTTTGATTGCTTCAGGGCTTAGGATAAGCAGTACGAAAGCAAGCAAACCCAGGCGTTTTTTAGTGCCTGAGGTAAGAAACACCAAGCCTAAAACACCGCCAGCAAGTGCGGTAAGCCAACCCACACCTAAAACGCCCACCAGGGGAAGCAGGTGCTGCAAAGGCGAATCCATTTGTCCAAAACCGAGTGCAAGCCAAGGAAAGCCACCTAAGCATGTTGAGCGTAAATACTCGGAGAGCAACCATAGTGAGCTAAACAATAAAACACGGGCGTAATCAGGCATGTTTTTCGCCAGTCGCTGATACAGCATGGCCATAAGCCCTGTGTAGAGCGCCAAATAAGCCACAAACAGCAAGGTAAGTAGTGCAGATATAAATAAATTAAGATGGCCATAGTTATGAATGCTTGCGTATATCCAAGAAACACCTAAGCCAAAAAACCCCATGGCAAAAGCAAAGCCGATGATGCCTGCATGTTTGGCTGTTGCTGTGCGCGCATGTAATTGTATAAAAAATAATGCTAAGCCTAAAATAGCGAGGCCAGGCAGGTGAAACGGAGCAAAACCGATCGGGAGCAAAAGGCCAGAGCAAAAGGCACGTAGCGTGCTTCTCCAGATGCTTGATGGATGTGAAGCGACGGTATCTTCAAGCCTATGTATGTTTTCTGGCATGCACGTTTGAGTCATAAGGCTCCGCGTTATTTTGTTATCGGCGTTTATAAAAAAACACGATGGTACATCAATATGAAAAAAATATTCACCGTTTTTGCGTTTTGAGGTATATTGGTGTAATATATTTATACAGTATTGGTTTTGATACGTAATATTTTTGGGGAGAAATGTATGCCATATTTATATCGTGCTGAGCGGTTGGAAGCTCTTAATGGAGCGCATCGTTCCCTATTGGCGCGTAGTGAAGGTACTGTTTTTTGGTTGTTCGATGATTGCGAATTTCATTGCTTACAGGCGATGCTTTATGACCCTAACAAGCTACATAAACTGGATGACGAACTGGATGAGATAGCGCAAGGTTTATTAAAGAAAATAGAGAGTACATCACTTAGAACACCATACCTAAAAGGCGCTCTTCGTGCTCAAGTCACAGGCAGTGTTTTTTCTCCTTTTTGGAAGGCTGCACAGGATTTTTTAATACAGACTTATTCTGTGAGGAATGCATCTTTGCGTACACAAAAGCAGTCGGTATTAGAACTTTTGGCTATTTTGCCATTACTTAATGATATTTATCAAGTAAATTCGGGCGGGAGGAGACCACAGCTTAAACAAAATATTTTTTCTAACCTTATTTTAACTTTATTAAATCCCATAAAAATGCTTCATTCATTATTAACCTTTGTCGAGAGAGCAGCGTATCGAATATTAGAAGTGGGTTTAACCCGAGGATCAGCAACTCCTCCAATCCAAACTTTTCTGAAAGGCGTGGTTGGCGTAGCGGCTACTATTATACGAGTTCCTCTTACAATACTTCAACCCTTCAGTGATATTTTACCAGTGGTGGTGAATAATCTTGTGATACAACCTGTGAAATATGTTAAGAATAGAGTCTTTTTGCCCACAAGGCATGAGGTTGATCTAGATGATGCGACGACCCTGGATGAACACCTAGGTCATTCACCCCGTAGTACATCTAATCATAAGGCAGCATTGCATAAGAATTCGCCGGTTAACGACTCAAGCAGAAATCAATTCAAACGTCAGGGGTTTTTTGAACATTCTACCGATGATGACAATCCTCAAGAAAATCCTTTTGATAATAAAAAAGGCTCAGGTCCTAGCAACTGGCGCGTTTGATTAATTTAGTGCAAGCATGGAGGCTTGCAAGTTTTCCCGTTGTTTTACTATCTCGTCTTGTTTTAAGCTATAGTTGAGTAGGGAGTGATAAATAATAACTCTAAAATTATAGTTGATAAAATAACAGGAGGTTTTTCATGCGAATAATCACAAGCTGCATCGCGGGAAGTGTGATGCTATGTGCCAGTCTTTCACCTGTTTATGCTCAAGCAGTAATGGGTGCGTCTGAACAAATTCAAGCGTTGAATAAGCAACTTCAGTCACAAATGAAAACGATACAAGAAACACAACAAAAACAAATGCAAATGCTCAATAAACAACTTCAAAAGCAGATGAAAGACATGCAAACTGGATTTCAAACTCAAATGCAAGAGATGAATAAAGACATGAACAAGCGCATGGAGCTCATGCAAAAGCAACTTCAAGAGCAAATCAAGCAGGTGTATAAAACAACGCAAAAAATCCAATAAATAAAAATATGGTTATCACTCTCGAGCTCTTGGCTATATTGCAGCTCGAGAATTAATCAAATCTAATCTAAATTATTTTTTAATGGTTTGTTTTTTTGCACAATCGCAGTGTTTGCAACCATGGCCATGATGCTGGCACGAGGCTTTGGCCTCAGGCTTGGATTCGGCGTAACTTGTTGGTGCAACAAACGCAAATGATAAGGTCGCGACGAGGGCTACTACGGTCAATAATGTTCTTTTCATACACAATCTCCTGATTTATTTTAGGGTTTATTTTTATATTAGCAGATTTGAAGCTATAATCTACGCGTATTATCAGTACGCACAGGACAGATGACGAGCGTAGGAGCGCATGCATGCCAAAATATAAATTAGATTTCCAAGGCCATTATTTACCTTTTCCTGGATACACGGTGATTTGTAAGCTGAATTTAAACGAAGACTTTGATGTCTGGTGTAATATTATTAATACATTAGTTCGAGATAAAAACGTGACGGATTATTATTCTATCTTGCCTTTATCCAGTTGGCATGTCACGGCGATTAATTTATTTACAAAAGATGAAATCGAAAATCGTTACTTATCTTTATCTTGGAATGATTATGTTGCAGCCCAACAAAGTTTTTTTAATGAGTTAAATCAAATACTTCAACAAAACCCAATTTCACCTACGCTGACTTACGCTGATTTATACACAAACGGTGCGCTTCAAATCGATGTTAGGCTTGATGCAGATAGCTGTGGTCAAATTGAAGCTTTAGCTAAAAAATACCATTATGAGCATCATATCCCGAGTCATTTTCATGTGACGCTGGGGTATCAGTATCAAGCATTAGAGCCTAAGCATTTAATAGAGCTTAAAGCGGCGCTAGCACCATGTATTCGCGATTATGTAGCTCATGCAGCTCCAGAATCACGGCAATTAAAGCCGGCTCAATTATGTTATTTTGAAAATATGCTGGCCTATACGCCGTTCGAACCTCACGCATGTTTGCATGTGAACTCGACTTTGATTTCGATGTTTCCTCGCCAAGCTCATGTTGCAGAGGCTGATGCTAAGCCTCATGAAGATGCTGTTGTTGCTGTTAAATTATCTAAATCAACTTAAAATACAAACTGTCAGTAGAGTCAGGTATACTACCTACTTAATTAAGGCAAGAGGATCTGCTAACCATGAGTCAATTTTTTGCGATTCATCCGGATAATCCCCAGGCACGCTTACTGCGAGAGGCTGCAAATGTTCTTTCGAGAGGCGGTTTAATTGTGTATCCGACGGATTCGGGCTATGCCTTGGGGTGTAGTTTAGGTAATAAATCGGGATTAGAACGCATACGAAAGCTTCGTGAGCTGAATAAAGATCACAACATGACGTTGGTGTGTCGAGATTTATCTGAACTTGGTACGTATGCACAGGTAAGTCGTCCTATTTTTAGGTTGCTGAAAGCGTTTACACCCGGGCCGTATACGTTTATTTTGAATTCAACGCGTGAGGTGCCGCGCTTAATGCTGCATCCCAAACGTAAAACCTTAGGTTTGCGTGTGCCAGAGCATGTGATTGCTTTGGCTTTACTGGAGTGCTTAGATGCGCCGCTGGTCAGTAGTTCGTTAATTTTGCCTGGTTCTGACACACCGCTCAGTGAACCTGAAGCGATTCGTGATGTGCTCGGTCATCAGACGGATTTAATTATTGATGGTGGCTTTTGTGGTGCTGAACCTACGACTGTGGTCGATTTAACAGGAGATTATCCTGTGATTATACGAGAAGGACAAGGCGATCCAACGCCTTTTCAATAAGAGCAAGCAGTGAGGAAATAGATGTCTGTATTACTGGGTAATAATAAGCGTGTGGTGTCGGGTATGCGTGCCACAGGTCATTTGCACTTAGGGCATTATCATGGTGTTTTGAGTAATTGGGTGCAGTTGCAGCATCAATATGATTGTTATTTTTTTGTCGCCGATTGGCATGGTTTAACCACGCACTATGAAGAACCGGGTGCCATTAAGCAGCATGTGTGGAACTTATTGGTTGATTGGTTAGCCTGTGGTGTAAACCCAAGTCTTTCACGTGTGTTTATTCAGTCATGGGTGCCTGAGCATGCCGAGTTATATTTATTATTATCGATGATTTCGCCCTTGGGTTGGTTAGAGCGCGTTCCTACGTATAAAGACCAACAAGAAAAGCTGCATGAAAAAGAGCTGTCGACACACGGATTTTTAGGTTATCCTGTATTACAAAGTGCCGATGTGCTTATTTATAAAGGCGATTGGGTGCCTGTGGGTGAGGATCAAGTTGCACATATTGAACTAACGCGCGAACTTGCTCGGCGGTTTAATTATTTGTATGGACGAGGGGCTAATTTTGAGGCTTTGGCATCACAGTCCATTCAAAAAATGGGTAAGAAAAATGCCAAGCTTTATAAAAAGCTTTTGACCTCGTTTCAACAAGACGGATGTCATGAGGCATTAAACACCGCGCGTGCATTAATCGAAGATCAAGGTAATTTGGCTTTAGGCGATAAAGAACGTTTGTTGGGTTATTTAGAGGGTATTGGTAAATTAATATTATCTGAGCCACAGGCTTTGTTAACGCAACATGCAAAAATTCCAGGGCTTGATGGCCAAAAAATGTCAAAATCTTACGGCAATACGATTAGTTTACGTGAAGAGCCTGCGATGGTTGAGAAAAAAGTGTTGACCATGCCGACCGATCCTGCTCGTGTTAGGCGTACCGATCCAGGTAATCCTGAACTGTGCCCTGTGTGGAAATTTCATGCAATTTATTCTGATGATACCGTCAAAGATTGGGTACAAACCGGGTGTCGTTCAGCGGGCATAGGGTGTGTGGAATGCAAACGCCCCGTGATTGACGCCATCCATAAAGAACTTAAACCAATACAAGATAATATACGTGATTATGAAGCGGACATGGGCTCGGTTAAGCGCATTGCCGCAGAAGGCAGTGAGCGAGCACGTGCTGATGCACAAAAAACACTTTGCGATGTACGCGAAGCTATGGGGTTGGATTATTAATGAGTGGTGAACGATTACAAAAAGTACTCAGTCAGGCAGGACTTGGGTCGCGACGTGAAATGGAAGTATGGATTAAAAACGGTGTGGTGCAACTCAACGGAAAACAAGCGCAGCTTGGAGATGTTGTGGCGCCTCACGATAAAATTAAAGTCAAAGGTAAGTTAATTAAAAACCCTTTGAATTTACCGTTAAGAACGCGGATCTTGATTTATCATAAGCCTGTGGGTGAAATTAGCAGTCGAGATGATCCGAAGCACAAAAAAACGGTGTTTGATAATTTACCGATGCTCAAACGCGGACGCTGGATTCAAGTGGGCCGTTTGGATATTAATACGTCGGGATTATTAATTTTTACCAATGATGGGGCATTGGCGAATGAGCTGATGCATCCACGCTATGCGATTGAGCGAGAATATGCCGTACGTGTTCATGGCCGGGTTAAGCCTGAAGTAGAGATAGCGCTTAAAAACGGGGTTCAGTTAGAAGATGGCATGGCATCGTTTAAAAGCTTGGTATTTCAGGGCGGTGAAGCAGCGAATACTTGGTATCATGTGGTGTTGACTGAAGGACGTAATCGAGAAGTTCGACGATTGTGGGAATCACAAGGTCTTGAAGTAAGTCGTTTGACTCGCATTCGGTATGGCTCACTGACCATGCCACGCTTTTTAAGCCGAGGTAAGCATATGGAGTTATCTTCGGATGAAGTTCGTACGTTTGTGCGTTCGTTATCGGTGGATCCAAATGCAATTGTTTTAGATAAGCAAGATAAAAAAGATAAAAAGTAAATGGTTAGGATAGGTGTAGATATTTATGAGTTCTCGACGTAAGCCCCGTGTTTCAAAAGTCCCGGTGACAGCACGCGTAGAAAAATTAAGTCATGATGGGCGTGGATTAGCACGCATCGATGGTAAAGCCACGTTTATTGATGGAGCACTTGCCGGAGAGTTGGTGACGTTCGAACGGTTACGTACAAAACGTGATTTTGATGAAGGGCGTGTGTTGTCGATTGAAGAACCTTCGCCTGATCGCGTCGAGCCGCAATGCCCCCATCATGGCGTGTGTGGTGGATGTTCGTTACAGCACCTGAATCCAGCAATTCAACTTCATGAGAAAGAAAAATTAGTCTTAGAGCTGTTGATGCGTATTGGCCATCTCGAGCCTCAGTGTATTGCACCTGCATTATCGGGATCCAGTATTTGGCATTATCGTAGTCGCGCGCGGTTGAGCGTGAGTTATGTTGAAAAAAAAGGCCGTGTTCTGATTGGTTTTCGTGAAAAACATCAGGGGCGTTATGTGGCTGATGTTCAGCATTGCTCAATTTTACATGAAAAAGTTGGGACGTCGCTGGAAGCCTTAAGCAAGCTTTTAGGGGCTATGGACGATCCTCATAGTTTTCCACAAATCGAAGTAGCTGCTGGCGATGATGTTGTTGCACTCGTGTTTCGACATCTGGCGGACTTGAGTAAAGCTGATCAAGCGAAGTTTCGCGCGTTTTCTGATGCGACCGGTTTTCGTATTTATTTTCAACCTGCAGGGGTAAACAGCGTAAGCTTATTTTATCCTGAAGGGAATGATATGTTGAGTTATGAGCTGCCCGACCAAAAGATTAAATTTTCGTTTTATCCCACCGATTTTACGCAAGTGAATCCTGCGCTTAATCGTCGTATGGTGACGCAAGCGCTTGATTGGTTAGAACTCTCCTCAGATGATGTGGTTTTAGATCTATTTTGTGGTTTAGGTAACTTTTCTTTGCCGCTGGCGACACGTTGTGCACGTGTTGTTGGAGTGGAAGGCAGTGATACGATGGTTGAACGTGCACGTACGAATGCTTTAAAAAATAACTTAACCAACACACAGTTTTCATGCGCTAATCTGGACGATGAAGAAGCGTTGTTGCCCCTAAAGCAACACGGCTGTAACAAGCTTTTAGTGGATCCACCACGTACGGGTGCATTTGCTATTGTTAAAAAAATTCAGCATATTAATCCAGCAAACATACTTTATGTTTCATGTAATCCAGCAACATTTGCACGCGATGCTGAAATGCTTCATGAGCAAGGCTATCGCTTAGAAAAACTTGGGGTCATGGATATGTTTCCTCATACAACGCACGTCGAAGTGATGGGGTTATTTAAAAAAAGATAGGGAGCGATATGGTTAAAGTCAGGGAAGGCATTGCTTTATTATCAGATGGAAGCATTGATGTTCAAAAATGGCTTCAACATCTTGGTCATCGCGGTTATCTTCAAAACATGGAGAAGGTTCGTAGCGCGTGTGGTTTAGCGCAGCTTGCGGGGCAGGATCATGTGACTGAGGCCGGCATTTCCTGCTTGCAACAAGGCTTGGCCATGGCTGATGTTTTGGCTGACTTAGAGGTCGGTCAAGATACACTTGCGGCAGCCATTTTGTTTGAAAGCGTGCATTACGCCGAATTGTCTGTGGAGGACATCGAAGAGCAGTTAGGGAAGGATGTTGCGCGCCTCGTGCGAGGTGTGGATCGAATGAATGCCCTGTCAAGCTTTCAGGCGTTAACGGAAAAATCGTCTCAAAATAAACAACAATTAGATAACATCAGAAAAATGCTGCTCGCCATGGTGGATGATGTGCGTGTGGTGCTTATTAAGCTCGCAGAACGTTTATGCGTCATACGTGCTGCAAACCATATGCCAGAAAAACAACGCACGCACTTGGCCATGGAAATCATGGAAGTTTATGCGCCTTTGGCGAATCGTTTAGGTATTGGTGCTATCAAATGGGAAATGGAAGACTTAGCATTTCGTTACTTACATCCGAAAGAGTATAAGGCCATTGCAGGGGGTTTAAAAACCAAACGACTTGAGCGTGATCGTTATGTGGATTGGTTGGTTAAAGAATTAAACATTCAACTTGCTAGCATGAACATTGAGCACTCAGCGGTGTATGGTCGCTCGAAGCATATTCATAGTATTTATCGTAAAATGATGCGAAAAAATGTATCGCTTCAAGAGATTTATGATGCGACAGCTATCCGTGTGTTGGTTGAAACGACGGAACAATGCTATGAAGTTTTAGCTTGTGTTCATGCGTTATGGAAGCAAATTCCTGGTGAGTTTGATGATTATATTGCGAATACAAAACCTAACGGTTATCAATCCTTGCATACGGCTGTGGAAGGACCCGAAGGGCAAGTTTTTGAAGTTCAAATTCGTACGTTTCACATGCACGAACAAGCCGAAATGGGGGTTGCTGCGCATTGGAAATATAAAGAAGCGCCAGGTCAATTGGTGCAAGAATCACATGAACGTAAAATAGAATGGCTTCGCGAAGTTTTGGCATGGCACCGTGAAATGGCCGTAAGTCAGGGTATATCAGAATCGATTGATGCCGAGTTTTTAGATGAGCGTGTGTACGTGTTTACGCCCGACGGAGATATTTTAGATTTACCTCAAGGCGTCACACCGCTCGATTTTGCTTATCAAGTGCACAGTGATATTGGGCACCGATGCCGAGGTGCCAAAGTCAACGGGCATATTGTACCGCTCACGTACTTATTAAAAACCGGGGATAAAGTTGAAATATTAACCGGCAAAGCATTGCAGCCTTCACGAGACTGGATTAATCCGCATTTAGGCTATTTAAAAACACCGAGAGCAAAAGCCAAGGTGCTGCATTGGTTTAAAATGCAGGATTATGAAGAGCATCGACTTGCAGGGCAAGAGATGCTTGCTAAAGAGCTGAAAGCCCTGGGCATACGTTCAGAGCGTTTAAGTGAAGTGTTGCCAGCGTTTAACTTAAAGCATCTTGATGATTTACGTGCGGCATTGGGTCGTGGTGATTTAAAAATTTCTCAAATCATATCTCGTTTAAAACCATCTACAGAGATGCTACCAGAACCATCCATGGAGCGTATGATTAAGCTGCCACCGAAGCGTAGCGACTTAGCGAGTGATGATTTACAGGTTGAAGGGGTGGATAATTTACTGACGCATATGGCGCGCTGTTGCCAGCCGGTGCCCGGCGATCCGGTGTTAGGCTATGTAACGCTTGGCCGCGGCGTTTCAGTGCATCGACAAGATTGCGTTAATGTATTAAATGCAGGTGAAAAACAAAAACAGCGCTTTTTAGACGTGACTTGGGGTAGCACAACCTCAGAACGTTACGCCGTCGATTTGTTGATTCGTGCGTTTGATAGACAAGGGCTTCATCGGGATATTACGGCGCTCTTAGCGAACGAAAAAGCTTACCTTTTTGCATTGCAAACGCAATTGCATAAAAAAGAAAACATGACGCATCTGACCCTAACCGTTGAAGTCGCGAGTTTGAGTGATTTATCTCGTCTATTGGGCAAGTTGGAGCTAATACCCAATGTACTTGAGGCAAGGCGTCAGGTGTCGTAACAGCATGGCCAGGATGATGGAAGCAATAAAAATAATAAGCTAAGATAGATTTAAAATAAATTACGGATTATAAATCATGTTGCAACGTTATCGTTTATTTACGGCTGTGTTACTACCACTGCTGTGTTCAAGCCTGTCTTCTTATGCGGCGTCATCTCAGAATGATGTTTATCGGGATTTTTGGTACCCGCTCGAGCATGGTATGCGCCTCAACTATTGTTCAGAAGATCATAAAGTTTGCGGATTAGAATTGGCATCTCAATATTGTCGCTCAATGGGGTATGAGAAGGCTTCGAAAGCGCGTATTGAGCATAATGTGGGGTTGACACGCTATCCCGCTTCAACAAACCAGTGCAAAGGCTGGCGTTGTGATGGTTTTATGTTTATTTCATGTGAGGAAAGTGTAAAAAAAGCAGAGCCACCGGTTTATGCGTACCGTTCACATGATTTTGTGTTGCCTCGATTTAAAAATTATCGTGTGGATTGGTGTTACAAAAATCATAGCGGTTGTGGAAAGGGAGCGGCCGATGCATTTTGTCGCCAGCACGGTTACCGACGTGCGACGTCTTACGACAAACAAGCAAATCTTCCGGCAACTCAAACTTTAGGTGATCAGGAGCTATGTTTTGGAAAAACATGCGATGGGTTTAGCCACATCACATGTTTCCGATAACGTACTTATTTGTCTTCTTTCTTTTTGGCTGCAGTTTTAGGGGCTTCCGCTTTAGCCTTAGGTGCTGCAGATTTTTTGTGTTTAGCTTTATAATCTTCGGCAATTTCACAAACACTTTTTTTAACATCTTTAAAAAGTTTGCCTGCCATGTTGCCAATTTCGCTTAGATCAGGAATCTTTGATTTTAAGTCGCTCATCGTGTGCTCCAGTTAGTGGTCCGTAATTACTGAGTACTATAATGTTAGTATAGCGTATTAAATTATGTTTGCTTCATATGTTAGAATGCCTTATTTTTTCAAAAGGATCCATCCATGAATAATCAAAATGGGGGTTATGGTGAATTAGGGCAAGCAACATCTTATGACGCTGAGTATAATCCCGGACGCTTGTTTCCGATTGCACGTGGCCCTAAATGGCAGGAGCTTGGCTTAGATCCTGATGCGTTGCCTTTTGTTGGGTTTGATACCTGGAATCATTATGAAGTGTCGTGGCTTAATCCCAAAGGTAAACCGTGCGTTGCAACGGCAAGCATCACCTATGATTGCTGTTCTCCAAATTTGATCGAATCTAAATCGCTTAAGCTGTATTTTAATTCACTGAATCAAACCGTATTTGCATCCGTTGCTGCTGTAGAGGCGCTGATTACAGAAGATTTAGCGGCATGCTTACAAAGCCAAGTGGTTGTGAAAATTCTGCTATCACAGGGCTGGCATGTTTATGAGATCCAACCGCGATTTGATGGTACGTGTGTGGATGATTTAGATATTGCTTGTTCGGTTTATGAAGTGGAACCAACGTTATTGCAAGTCAGTCATGAGATCATCGAAGAGCGTTTATGTTCTGATTTACTCCGTTCTAACTGCCCTGTTACCAATCAGCCTGATTGGGGGAGCGTACAGATATCTTATCGCGGGCCGCGTATTTCTCCTGAAAGTTTTTTAAAATATATTGTTTCGTTCAGAAATCATCAAGGTTTTCATGAGCAGTGCATTGAACGGATTTTTGTTGATATTATGGCACAATGCAAACCTGATTATTTAACGGTATATGGGCGTTATACCAGGCGTGGTGGACTTGATATTAATCCGTATCGTACCTCGGGGCCTTGGGTTGAACATGCTTTGGATTTGAATTTTAATTTAATGCGGCAGTGATAAATAATCGTAGGAGGTAATGGCCTCAATCGATTTTTTCCAACCTGAAAATCCTTTTTCGCTGATTAAATTCCATTGTGGGGAGGGGGATTTTAACGTTTTATTTAAAATATAATAAGCATGATCGCAACGATTTAACATGGAAAAATCATTAAAAGAGTCGCCAATTGCAAACGTCGTGAATTTTATATCTGCATATATTGTGGAGAGTATAAACTTCAGGGCGGCCCCTTTGTTGTTGTTTCGAGAGGTATATGTTTGAAGAAAAGAATCACTGGAGTCATAATAAATATTATGTTTGTGGAGTTGTTTCTTCAAGCGTTTTAGTTCGAATTTTGATAAATTTTTGATATAAATAGGTTCCGTAAAAAATCTAATTTTAGATAATTTTTCATTTTCTGCAGATAAATTAATATCATGAGGCAGTTGAATCATTTGGGTCAATATTGAACTAATAGGGCTAAACGTTTTTAATAAGGCAAGATCGGGCTTTATGTTGCCTGACTTTAGTAAATAATAATCATCCATGCATATCACGTCGTGAGATGGATAAAGCGTCGCCAAAGGATGTCGAAAAAGTATGCCTCCGCCATTTTCGATGATAAATGGTCCGGGTAAATTTAAGTGATGATTGAGCGAGATGATTTCATGTGCCGTTTTAGCGGTTGCTAAAATAAGCACAATGCCGGCATCATCTAATTGATTGATAATGGATTGAATGAGCGAAAAATTAGGATTCAGTTCATTTATAATGCATCCATCAACGTCGGAAAATAATATTCTCTGCATCATATTATGCTATCGAATGGCTTAAAATTTCAGATATTATCAGTGCTATCAATTGCTCTTCATTTTTTTTTGAAAAAAACAAGTTATTAAATAGAGCCAGTTTTTCATATTTATTCACAAAACATTGCCCAGAAAGCTCGTAATTTTTTGCTAAGAGCTCGGTATCTACCGGGAATGTATTCAGCAAGTAGGCAATAATGTCACGTGCGACTTCCATTAAACCAAAGTCCGAAGCGTGATTTAAATCGCGGTGAGGATGCTGATAGTTTTGTGTGATCTCTGTTTGAAATAAATTAAGACAGGATTTGTTTTTATGGACCGAAACCAGTAAGGATAGATCGTACGACCAATTACTAGCCAAGTCGAGTTGTGGAATAAGATGACTTTTAAAAGCCACATCGCCAGATAGAGGGTATCTAAACTCTGTTAAAAATAACAATAATTCATCATTTTTTTTCTGTAATAAAAGCGCTTGTAGTAAGGGGAAAATCAGCAGTCGAGTCAATCTTCCGTCTAATTTTTTATCGGAGTAGCGCGTATAGTAACCTTTATTGAAATCCGCTTTTAGTGTTTGCATTGGATAAATTAATTTCAGTAAAAGTGTTGGCGTAAAATTTTTTAAATCAGCATCTAGGGTAGCCACAATAGCTTTATTTTTATATTTTTTATAAAGATAAGAAAAGCCAAGGCAAAGAGCTAATCCTTTTCCGGGTTTATTCCCAGAAGATTCATACAAAATAGTGCATTTTTTATCGAGTGACTTCAAGACGTACGTGACGTCGTCGCTCGGATGTACCTGACCATTAACGACAACAATGATTTCTGTAATATAATTAATAGGTTTTAATTCGTTTAATAAATTAAAAACAGCCTTATTTTCAAGATGTCTAAAATGACAAGGTATAACAATAACAACAGGTTGTGTAAAAAAGTGTGAAAATACTTTATTTTCATCAAAGCAAATATTACTTAATGTAAATAATGTGGGTGTTTGATAAAAATCAGCCATTAGATAACGTCCTCTTGAGCCGTATAAATTTTCTCCGGAGCATCAATCTTGGTATGAGATAATTGATTGAGGGCAAAAACAGATTGAGCATATACATTTGGAAAAAGTTCGTCTTGCATGCTCTCTAATTCTTGAAGGTTAAACCATCCGAACTGATTGGACTCATTTTTATTGTAAGTGACGTTGTCGGTGCATGATTTCATTAAGTAAGCAAAATCAACGTGTCGATGATGGGGATTGTTACCTACAAAATAAACCGTTATATCAAATGGCATAGGTAATATTTTTGCATATGTATTTTTTTGCTGAGGTCTTTCATGTTTTTGCGTGGGTTCGATTAATTGCAATTCACTTTGTTTTAGACCTGTTTCTTCTAAAACTTCACGCCAAAGTGCCATCTCTAGGTCTTCATTAGCCTCTATATGACCACCTACATTAATCCATGTGTTCAGTTTTTTGTGAGAAAGTAAAAGCAATCGCTCTTTATGGGTAATAAATGCGCTTACTGCAAAATCGTAGTTCGAATCATTGTCTTTCATCAACATCCTGTTGTTAAAAAAATTTAGACTTGAAAAAAAAAATATAATACAGTTTAATGGTTATTTACTAGAATATGCAACGTTTCACCCCTTTGTTTGGGATACGTGATGTGGAATAGAAAAATAACGGGCCTTATCGCTTGTGATCCAACCGGCATCATTGGAGAAAAGCGTCGTCTTCCTTGGACCTTCCCAGAGGAGGTAGCCTTTTTTCGTCAAACAACAGCACAGCAAATTATGATCACCGGCGCTACAACGTATGAAGAAATGCCGAGGTCATTTTTTCATGAGCGCTATTGTGTTGTTTTTTCAAAATCTTTGTATAAGTCAAGCCAAGACCATCCTCGCACAGTTATTTTTGTTTCCAGCCTCAATGAGTTTTTAAACCTGAAAAATTTACCGGAAAATAAGTCGTGTTACATGATTGGTGGTGCTGAAATAGCCAAATTATTTCTTGTTTACCACTTAATCGATGATTTCCTATTATCTATTATGACTAAAAGCTATAGTGGCGATACTGTTTTTCCCTTAGACCTTATTGAGCATTGGCCACGAACACAGCTCAAAAAAACAGCTGATTTTTCCACGTATCATTACAAAAATCCATTAAGTCAGTACGTATGATTAAACTATTTTCTGTTGTTAACTTGTCAAAAGAATCACCGCAAGTGGACGCAGTTGTTCGTTCACCGCAATTGGCTTTATTAAAAATAAAGCAATTACTGAACAATGGGGCGGATTATATTGACATCGGCGGGCGTTCGTCTGGTTCTAAAACAAGTATCCTTTCTGATATAGATGAACAGAATAGACTGAAATTACCTCTAATATTATCGCAGCAGCAAAATATTTCATCTTTATCTCTTGATACGTGGTCGATCGAAACAGCATTAATGTATTTGGAACATGTTCAGGTTATTAATTATACTTCAACATACTTCCCTGATTCTTTTTTAAGTGAGCTTGCAAATGCGCGTAGAAAAGTGGTTGTGAACTACTTGCCAGCAAAAAATCCTTATGATTTAAGAAATAAACCATACTCAAAATTCAATATCCATGACGCGTTGACTTTTTTCGAAGAAACGTTGTCGCTTCTGTACAAACGAAATGTTGAAGTTTTAGCTATTGATCCAAATTTAGGTATGTGGCATCCGAATACACCAGAACAGGAGAAGCCGCGCATCCAAGAAGAAATTATTGCGCATATCCCTCTGTTTCAAACAATGGCTCCCGTGTTCATTGTGGCGCCACGTACCGCCGGTGTATTAAACACCGAATTAACAAAACAAATTATTTCACAGGGTGTCGATTATATCAGAACACATGATGTCATCGAGGTAAAAAAAATGGTAACTCAGAGCAGGTTAAAAACTACAGCCTCCGTCTAAGTTATCGTAAATTTACGCAATGCTGTACATTAGACCAAACATAATAGAATCAAGTGTTGGGTTTTGATTGTTCTGTGTGTTAGACATGGTCAACGTCGTATTTGTACCTATCATGGTTTTATTTGTTTTCATCGACGAACCAAATACATGCATGTAAGCAAGAGACATCCCCCAATTTTCATTGACGTTGTAAATTCCACCTACTTTGATTTCAGGCAAAATTTGCGTGACACTTTGTTTTACATCCGTCAGTTTACTTAATGTTCCACCAGGAATAACAGCACTGAGTGTGGCTGTTGTATGTGCACGTAGGTTTTGCGCCATAAATCCAAACTTCCCAAATATATCAATTTTGTTGTATTGGTACATGGCGCCCATCAATACATCATACCCATCAATATTGAAGTTGGTGTGGCCAAGGACACCCGCATCTACGCCTTCAGGTTGAACGGTAGGTGAGGCATCTAAATTGCCCGCCACGTTACCATAATACCCACCACCAACCTCACTGGTAAAGCTCAGCCGCTCAGAGTACGAAAGACGCATACCTAAAGACAAACGACCACCCCAGCCCTTCGTTGAATTATCCGTAACAAATTGATTAAACGATAGTTGCTGTATTTGATTCCAAGTATATGCTGCTTCTCCACCAACGAAGGGAATAAAACTACGTGTTGAGCCAGGGCCCATCGTGCCTGCATGGGCAAGAGATAGAGAAAGCAATGCTGCAGTTGAAATACCGAAGCCCGTACTTTTTACTATATTCATTTAAATTATCCTTAATTTATTTTTTATTTTTTTTTTACAGATAGAAGAGCAGTAAAACATTATCATATAGATTTTTTTTTTGAAAGCGTCAATTAACAAAGTTGTTTGCAGCTTGTAGTCAACTCTAGAGGTACCATTTGATTGAAAAACCTGTGTGATCTTCATAAGATAGATAAGACCTTATAAAATAGGGGGGATTTCTTTGGAAGACTCTACAGATGGATCATTAAATACTTCAGGTGTTTTTACCTATATCAGCACACTCTTTCATTATCAAAAACACTATCCTATGCTTTTGATCGGTGTAATTGTATCGATTGTATTATGGGTTGTATATCAGGGGACACAACCTATCATTTTTGAATGGTTATTTAATGATGTTATATACAAAAAAAATACATCGTTATTGATCATGGCAATAGGTATTATTGCGCTTAATTTTTTTCTTATATTTATTTCTCAGGCCATGACGATTGTCATAGGTTCAAAGTTGAATGTAAAAGTATTTTCTAAAATAAAGTATAAACTATTTTCTTTAGCACAAAATCTAAACCATTCCGACGGTATCGATCCTAGTGATGTCATGACTCATTTTGGTGAGCATCTTGCCAGCGTCGAAAGTACATCATTGTTTATTATATGGTATGTTCTGGGTAATATTTTGACGGTATTTTTGAGCGCTGTTTTAATGTTTTATTTTAATTGGGTTATGGCCTTAATTAGTTTATTTTCTATGATGGCCCTCATGTTTTTACCTCATTTTTTAGCAAAAAAAACAACGAGTCTAGCCATCTCAAAAGAGGGTATTGAAAAAAAATTACGTCATGATCTTCACGAAAGTGTCATGATGCATGATGAAATTCGTTTGAATTTACTAAAAAAATACAAACGGAATTTATTTAAAATAAAATTAATACATGCTAGAACAGCGACCTATCGACACAATATTAGCTCAGGTTTCACAGGTGGTTCCTTTGTGATAGGGGCTCAATTTATCTTGATGATTGTCATGATTGTCGGTAGCGTGCTGATTTTTTATGGTAATTTAAATTCAGGGGGATTTGTTGGGTTTGTGGTGTTGCTTCAAAATTTTGTTACGGCTGTTAATGGGCTGAGCACACGCATTCCTTTGCTTATGCAAAGTGCTAGAAGTCTTTCGAACATTGAAAGCCTATTCAAAAAGAAGCAACCAAGAATAAAAAAAACACAGCCTCTGTCTGGGTTAAAAAATAAAATTTGTTTTGATCAGGTCATCTTTGGCTATAGTAATAGAAGTCAATTTAATGAAATTAATTTGACCATAGATGCGGGGAAAATGGTTGCAATTGTGGGTCCAAATGGTTCTGGAAAAAGCACCTTTTTAAAACTGTTATTGAAAGAAATAACCCCTCATTCTGGTCAAATTTTATTTGATGGGATTAATTATAAGCATGTTTCAGAACAGTCATTGCTATCGAATATTGGCGTTGTCATGCAGGAACCTAAATTGTTTGAATGCAGTATTCAGGACAATATAAGAATGGGGAAACTGGATGCAACAGATGAAGAAGTTATTGCGGTAGCAAAAAAAGTAGGTATTCATGATGATATTATGTTATTTCCAAAGCAATATGAAACGATTTTTGGGCATAAATCAGGACTTTCTGGTGGGCAGTGTCAGCGAGTTTGTATCGCACGTGCCTTGATTAGTAATCCTGCCATCGTGTGTTTGGATGAAGCGACATCAGCACTTGATTCATTGAGTGCTGGGATGATTGAAGAAACGTTGGAGAGTATGAGAGAACAGCACACGCTTATTGTTATTACGCATCGGTTACAATCAATTATGAATGCAGATTTAATCGTTGTTATGAATAACGGAGCAATTCAAGAAATGGGAACTCATCAAGCATTACTTGATAAACAAGGCTTATATTTGCATTTATGGGAAAAACAGCGAAATAGCCATGTACACTATGCATTTTAATTATATAGATTAAATAATGTGTCAAACTAGTGTTCGTCACGAGCAACGGCTTCGCTTCAATAAGTAATCTGCAAGCCTTAACGCAAGAGCTGTAATCGTAAGGTAAGGACTGGCAGCGCCTTGTGTTGGCCAAATACTAGTATCCATAATCGATACATTTCCTATAGTCCCGGTCAAATGACTTGAGATTACATGTCAAAACGTATATTATAATCAAGCCTGCATTTATCAATAGGAGTACCTAAGCTTGAATCAACAAGGACGTGCCATTTCAGCGGATATCAAAAAAGCAATTGTACGCATCAAGGACTATTTTGATCATACCAAAACAAATCTTGTAGAGCAAGGACGCCCAAGCATGGAGAGAACGGCACATGCGCTAGGAATAGGGCTAGTGACAGTCAGGCGTGTGATGGCTGATTTTAATAAAGATCCGAAATTACTTGAGCAACCACCGAAAATTAAGGGACGACCAAATCACGTAATGCCAGATTCGTTGCAAAGCATCATCAGGGAATATATTCGGTCTGCCAACAAAGAAGGTGAGTTTATTACATTGGATCTGCTGCGCCAACAGCTTATAGAGTCTATCCCATTAGATGATCTTAATATTAGAACGCTCGGACGGGCATTAGATCGCTGGGGCTTTGCGTTTGGGAAAGGTATCCGTTCGCAGCATCTCAAAGAAAAAGATCATGTTATTGCAGCAAGGCAACGATACATAAGGCGAAAACGTGAAAACCGAAAAGGATCAGGTACTATTCGTCCAGAGGTTTACTTTGATGAGTCCTACATAAATAAGAATCACAGCAATGATTTTACATGGTATTTTGAGGAAGATGGACCTCTCGTACAAAAGCCAACTGGGCAAGGTGAGCGACTGATTATTATTAATGCCATCACAAAAGATGGCTGGGTACCCAACGCGAAACTAACTTATAAGAGCACAAAAAAAACGGGTGACTATCACGGACAGGTGAATTATGAATTATTCAGTAAATGGTTTCAGGAGAAACTTCTGCCGAATATTCCGAAGAATTCTTTAATTATTATGGACAATGCGCCCTATCATAATGTGTTAAGCCCCTGTTCTGCGCCGATCTCTAGCAGCAAAAAAGAATATATGCGGCTTTGGTTGGCAAACAATAATGTACCGGTCTCAGATGACTGCCTAAAGCCGGAGATGATTGAAATTTTGAGAAAAATAGCACCTTCGCCTACCTATGCAATCGACTTAATTGCAGAGCAGGCGGGACATGAAGTGTTGCGTACCCCGCCGTATCACCCTGAACTACAGCCGATAGAAACATGCTGGGGCATTGTGAAAAATCAAGTGGCACAAAATTGTGATTTCACCATGGCTAACTTATTACTACAACTTGATACGGCATTTTCCAGTGTAACAGAACAAACGTGCACAGGATTAATTAAGAAAATAAGACAGGTAGAGGATGATTTCTGGACATCTGACTTGGAATTAGACAAATAAAGACGCAGGCTTGATTATATTACACGTTTTTACATGTAATCTCAAGTCATTTGACCGGGACTATAATCCGTATCGTACCTCGGGGCCTTGGGTTGAACATGCTTTGGATTTGAATGTGAGTTTAATGCGGCAGTAATGAAAAGATAGCGCTATGCTATGCTATGAAGATTGAAGAGGGGGCTGCTATGTATGATCAAGCTATTTTAGCTATTTTCTTAAATAATTGGTCTGAAGCAATTAGAACCGCAGAACGATTACAGATTTCATTACGGCGACTTAAAGCTAACTTTCCTTTAGATGGGAAAGAACTGAAAGATCCGAGTGATGATTTAATCGATGGTTTGGATGCGTTTCGTGTAAGATATTCAGATTTACAAGACTGTATTGGTAACAAAATATTTAGAGGTATTTTATTACTTGAAGAAGAAACGCCAGCGAGTACATTGGATGTTTTGAATAAAATGGAAAAGAGAAAGATTATTCATACCGTTGATGCCTGGAGAAAACAACGAGAAATTCGTAATGCATTTGCACATGATTATCCAAACAAAGAATCAGATAAAGCAGAAGCTTTGAATGCAGCGTGGGAAACAGCGCCTGCAATGATAGCTTTGCTCAAGAGCATCGTAAAATATTTCAAGCCTCATCTGATACTTGAACTTGGGGCTTTATAAATTATGAGACTCAGCAAACACCATCAGCATGAAATCGTGAAGCTCGTGAAAAAAAACATTTCGAGCCAGGCGGAAGTATGGTTATTTGGTTCACGTTGTGATGATAAAGCTCGAGGCGGAGACATTGATCTTTATATTGAGACACCTTGTGTTGATAATTTGTTTGAAAAAAAAATTAACTTGCTACTTCAACTAAAAGATCTCTTGGGTGAGCAAAAAATAGACTTGATAGTCAGGCGGACGAATGAAGCTTTGTTGCCGATTCATGTTTTGGCAAAGGAACGTGGTTTAGTTCTAAATAAGAGTAAATAGATCGCTTAAATGTACAAGTGAAAAACAAAGTCTAGAATTATAAGACATTATGTTATAAAAATACATGAGAGGATGAAATGAATGATTCAAAAGCACCCGAACTTAGGTGGAGCCGCAAGTTGCGGCCCAGATAAATAGCAGGCTATATCATTATTAAATAATCAATATATATAACGCACCAGAGCCACGTAAGACTTGAACCAGCAGTTGCTTTTGCTTTTCAGCAGCAATGGCTTGCAGGGTTTTGCTTTGTTGCGTTGGTTTATGGTTCGCGCTGATGATGACATCACCGGGGCGAAGGCCTGCACGCCATCCCGCACTGTTCTCCGAAGCTCCTACGATTTGAACACCCACAATGTGGCCGTGCAGTGGTGAATCTTGCTCAAAATCACGTAACGACAAGCCATACAAGAACGGATTAGCCGTTTGCATTTGTTGCTCTTGTTTTTTCATGTCGGTGACCGTTGCCGTGACCGTCATCGTTTCGCCGTTGCGTTTAATTTTAATTTTGGCATTACTGCCTGCACGCAATAAGCTAATGGTCGTTTTAACTTGGGTTGCTTGTGTAATGTCCGTTTCGTTAATCGATAAAATAATATCACCTGATTTTAAACCGGCTTTTTCGGCAGGTGAGCCGTTGTTCACTTGTGCAATTAAGGCGCCTTGTAAGGTTTCTGAATAGCCCATGGCCTGAGCTAGCTCAGGGGTCAAGTGCTGAACAAAAATCCCCATCAATCCACGTTGAATTGAGCCGTATTTTGTAATTTGTTGTGCGACATCACGCGCCATATTAATCGGAATGGCAAAACCAATGCCGACGTTGCCGCCATGAAGCGAAATAATAGCCGTATTAATACCGATTAATTCACCGCGGGTATTGACCAAAGCACCGCCGGAACTACCGGGGTTAATGGCCGCATCGGTTTGAATAAAGTTTTCAATTCCTTCGATATTTAAATCACTGCGCTGCTTAGCGCTTACAATTCCGAACGTCGCGGTTTGGCTATTTCCAAAACTATTTAAGCCAAACGGGTTACCAATCGCCATCACAAAATCACCGACTTCGGTTTTGTCGGAATCACCGATGGGTAAGCTTTTTAAATTTTTTGCGTCGATTTTAATCACAGCAACGTCGGTTGCGCTATCGCTGCCAATGATTTTAGCCTTAAGGCGTCGACCGTCGTTGAGTGTGACGGTGACCATGGTGGCATTTCGAATGACATGATCGTTGGTTAAAATCACACCGTGCTCGGGGTCAACAATTACACCTGATCCAATGCTTTGGAACTTTCGCGGACCGGTATCTTGGTCTTCACGTTGTTGCTCGGGAGAGTTGGGCCTGTCTTCACCGGGTTGAGGTGGCATTTCGTTAGGAATATAGCCTTGAACAGAAACGTTCACAATCGCAGGCATAACTTTTTTAAGTACAGGAGCCAGTGTCGCCGGGGCGGTGGGCGTGGTTTCAGCGAGCGTCATCGACGAAAAGAAAAGTGATACTACGGCCAAGCAAGATAAAGCATGTTTACGTTTCATGTGAATCATCTTAAGTCATCCATTGTCTGATTGAACCAAATGAGAGTAGCCATTCTACCGGTTTGTGGCGCTCTCCGATAGGAATAAAAGCGATTTTCTTGTTCGAATGTGCATGCGTTCGCATGATACACAGCATCAACCCCATGTTGATTTAAAATCAGTTCGGCAATTTTTGGAAGATTACCGAGGCTTTTTTTGTTATGGGGGCGAAAAGCTGGTGCTGAAAAAGCATAGCGCTTGATAAACATATCAGGTACTTCTTGGCCGACTTCAAAGCAATCTTTGCAAATAGCCGGGCCCGTCCACGCCATGAGGGTGCTTGGAGGTGAATGCATTTTATCTAATGTATGTTCAATAATACCGTTTAATAATCCACGCCATCCAGCATGAATGGCTGCAATCTCGGTGCCGGCTTGATTACATAACACAATTGGCAAGCAGTCAGCCGTCATGATGGCAAGCGGGTGGATAGCGCTGCTTGTTACGGCGGCATCGGCATCGCGTGATATTTCTTCTTCAACCCGGACACATGTGTTCGTATGCGTTTGGTTAAGCCACTGGGGTTCGGCTGGAAGGTTTAGATGTGTGCGTAAATCTGCGCGGTTTGCTTGTACATGTTGTTCTAAGTCATCTACGTGCAAGGCGAGATTATTACGGGCATAAGGCCCAAGGCTTGCCCCGGCATCACGCGTGGTTGTGAGTGCACGAATATGTTTTGGGGCAGGCCAGTTGGCATGTAGGTATCTCATGGTTTGCATCCAATGCTGTGTTACTTATCCTAAAAATAATCCAGTATAAAAATAGATTAAACAAGCGTAAAGGCTGTTTTATGTATTGCTCTCTCGTTTGCTAGTGACGTCGTGTCGCTATTATAGCCGCCCATCGAGGCAAGCGTACGGGTCGCAAACGAGATCATGGAGCATGCAATGTTTATAATTTCAACAACCGAAGCAAGCACAATATTAACCATATTACCGAGTGCAGAGGCAGCACCGCGACCATTGAAACTTACTAACGCACCGGTTAAAACGACGGCACTATAGGTTAAGCGAAGTGCATTGCGTGCGAGTTGAAAAATAGAATAGACTGGATGAGCCAATGATTTGAGATGTAAATCAAAGTTGTAGTAGGGTTCGAATCCATTGTCAACCGTCTTTTCTAGCGTATTGAGCGCTCTATCAAGACTTTCTTTTGCATTATTTCGTAATCGACTTGATTCATCGCCTCGAATGTCTTCAAAAAAACTCATTTATATCTCCTGCTTAGCAAATTAAAAAAAGCATTGTATTATTTATGTAATTTTTAGATAAAATTCAATGCTTGTCTGTGTAGGGCAACATCTTTTTGTTCGGGCGTGAGGGAGTAAGCTTGTCCTAGCTCAGACACGTTTAAGACCTCGGGTGTTTCTGGGGTATAACCCTAAAACGCATGTATATCTCTATTAATCTTTATGGGTAAATATTATACATGATATGTATTGCATGTCAATTTATTATCGTAATTCGCTCACCATGTGTATAATTCATTCTTTTGAGTTGAATCAAGTGACAAGGGCTGCACGTTATGTTTGAGGTAATAAAAACAAGTTTAATAAAACGACAGAGTGGATGGCAGCAGAAACTATATCCATGGATTGTATGGCTTTTAGGGGCTGGTTTCTTTTTTTATAAGTACTTGGTGCAAGTCTCCCCAAGCGTGATGACGAATGATTTGATGAGCACGTTTCACATTAATGCGGCAGGGCTTGGTAATTTATCGGCGTTTTATTTTTATGCTTATTTAATCATGCAAGTGCCGGTCGGTATTTTACTGGATAAATATAGCCCGAGATTATTAACGACGGGCGCTATATTGCTGTGTGGTTTGAGCACGCTTATCTTTGCACACACTCACACGCTTTGGCTTGCCTGTATCGCGCGCGCTTTAATAGGCACCGGGGCCGCTTTTGCCGCCGTGTCATGCTTTAAGCTGGTGACCTTGTGGTTTAAACCTAAGCGCTTTGCCTTGGTTTCGGGGTTATGCATGACTGCGGCCATGCTGGGCGGGGTAGGTGGGCAAATGCCCTTATCGTATTTAACCGAAGCGGTTGGCTGGCGAATGGCCTTGCAGCTGGTGGGCGTGCTCGGTCTTATTTTAGGCGCTGTTTATGCTTTAATTATACGAGACAAGACTACACCTACACCTACTCCCCAAAAAATACATGATCATCACGTGTCCTTTTGGGGTAATGCTTGGGTTGTGTTACGTAATAAGCAAGCCTGGTTACTGTCGTTTTACAGTGGGCTCGCTTTTGCGCCTGTTTCAGTGTTTGGTGGTTTATGGGGTGTGCCGTTTTTAGAAACCTCGTATCACTTGTCTCGAAACAATGCCGCTTTTTCGGTGTCGTGGATTTTTATTGGTTTTGCCGTGGGTGCGCCATTTTTTGGTTGGTTATCGGATTATCTTGGTCAGCGAAAACCTATTTTATTTGCAGGCACCTGCCTTGCCTTGATGTCTATTTTTATGGTGATTTACAGCCCAACAAGTCAGGTGAGTGTGCTCAGTGTGCTTTTGTTTTTCTTTGGTTTTGGCACCAGTGGTTTTTTTACCAGTTTTGCGATGATACGCGAGCTTTTTCCGTTAGGGCTTGCGGGTACAGTGTTGGGTATTATGAATACGTTTGATGCGGTGTGTGAAGCGTTGTTTGAACCTGCGGTGGGTGCTGTTCTAGATTTAACCTGGGATGGTCAAATAGCTCATGGCATTCATCAGTTTTCGATTGATAATTACCATACATCTTTATTACTACTGCCACTCTCGTTGCTGGTTGCGTTTGTGTTATTGTTTTTTATTCAAGAAACGTGGTGCGTACCGGTTGATTCAGCTTCTGATTAAGTAAGATTGGATTAAAAAAGGATTTCTGTGAGTATATTAAGGGTTATTTTAGGCGATCAGCTCTCGCTGGATATTTCGAGCTTAAAAACATGTGATGCAGCTAACGATACGATTTTGATGTGCGAAGTGTGGGACGAAGCCACGTACGTTCAACATCATAAGAAAAAAATTGCGTTTATTTTTTCGGCGATGCGTCATTTTGCTTTATTGCTTGAGGCCCAAAAATTTACGGTTGAATATATTAAACTTGATGATGATAAAAATACCGGGTCGTTTACAGGTGAAGTACGCCGTGCACTCGCGCGCAAGCGCTACACAGGCATAGCCTTAACGCATCCAGGCGAATACCGTGTGTTGTGTGACATTCAGCAATGGCAAGAGATGTTTGGCGTGCCTGTTCGAATCGAAGAAGATAACCGTTTTTTATCGACGATGGAAGATTTTTCAGCGTGGGCCAAGCAGCGTAAGCAGTTGCGTATGGAATATTTTTATCGGGAGATGCGAAAAAAACATCAAATTCTGATGGATGGAGAGGATCCCATAGGAGGTGCTTGGAATTATGACGCACAGAACCGTAAGCCACCCAAGTCAGGCTTAAATGCACCCAAACCGTATACTCAGCCGAAGGATAAAATAACCCAAGACGTTATGGAGCTTGTTGGGCGTCGGTTTGCTTCACATTTTGGCGATCTGGAGCCGTTTTATTTTGCGGTGACGCGCGAACAGGCGCTTGACGCTTTAAAGCTATTTATTGAAGAGCGACTGCCAACATTTGGTGATTTTCAAGATGCCATGATGGAAGGCGAGGCCTGGATGTATCACGCGCATATCAGTTTTTATTTGAACTGCGGGTTGTTAATGCCAGAAGAGTGTATACATGCAGCCGAAAATGCTTATCATCAAGGTGCATCTCCGTTGAATGCGGTCGAAGGCTTTATTCGACAAATTCTGGGATGGCGGGAATATGTGCGAGGGATTTATTGGCTTAAAATGCCGGAGTATAAGCAATATAATTATTTTCATGCCGAGCGAAAACTGCCTGAATTTTATTGGACCGGTCAAACCAAGATGAATTGCATCAAGCAGTGCGTGAATGAAACCAAGCAACATGCCTATGCACATCATATTCAGCGACTGATGGTTTTAGGGAATTTTGCGTTATTAGCCGGTATCCATCCCGATGAAGTGAACACGTGGTTTCTTGTGGTTTACGCCGATGCTTATGAATGGGTCGAATTACCGAATGTAACCGGCATGGCATTATTTGCGGATGGCGGCTTGCTGGCAAGCAAGCCTTACGCTTCGGGCGGAAATTATATTCATAAAATGTCAGATTATTGTAAAAACTGCGTATACAAGGTATCTAAAAAGCAGGGACCTGATGCGTGTCCGTTTAATTATTTATACTGGGATTTTTTAGTGCGTCATCGAGACAGACTCAAATCAAATCATCGTCTCGGTATGCTATACAAAACGTATGATAAAATGACAGAGGATAGAAAGAAAGCGATCCAACAGGATAGTGCGGAATTTTTGGTCGAAATAAGCTCAAACTAATTTTACTTGACACTTGAAGGCTAAAATTATAGCATGCTCATCACATGCTATTTTTAAAAGGATTTAAGTGCTGAAATAATTTTAGGTGAGCGCCATGATTAATCAATACATTCCATTATATGATCTGCTTACAGGTGAAGAAAAAACGGAATTTGAGCGCACGGATGACGGCCAAGAACTGTTAGTTTATCTGCAGCGAGGCAACCAGCGCCATCAACCTTTTAGAGTGAATGATACTTTTGCTGCCAGAGCAAATATAAACGTGCAGCGTGCCCAAGCAATACAACAATACATCACCGAGAAAGCACCAACAAGCGAGGCGTTTAAGCGCTTACAGGCTCAAATCATTGCAAAATTTTTTCCTGAACTTGAGTTGACTGATGGTGAGTTGAGCTTTTTGGTTTCGCGTGATTATTCGGCTGGATTATTAAGCTCTGCTGATTATCAAAATCGTCAAGAGATATGGGTACAGGCATTTTGTGCTGATGCAAGTCCCGAAGCACAAGCCATTCAGCGCGAGATATTTGAATATTACGATGGCATTTTTGGTTTTTTATTTAAAAATAGATGCAATTTACAAAAATTATTAGAGATGATACATACGTTGTCGTTTAAAAGCCTACAAGAAGTCATTCACAATCAGTGGCCAGACCCTGCTTCATGTACCGAGCGATTTTTAACTGGCGTTGAAGATAGTTTAGGCTTTTTGTTAAAAAATCCCGCCAATATAACACAAAAGTATGCCAATGATATTTGTAATGCACATATGGTTTACCGTTTTTTGGGATTAAGCTCAGAGAACATGGTTTTGGGTTTAGGTTATGAAGGGGTACCTATTCCTTACGTCAATTTACTTGATCTTTATAATTATCATCAAAATAGAATCGCCATTGGCGAGGCGCTCGGCATTTTACAAACCTTGGGTATACCGTTTAGAGTTTTTTTTAATGAATATGCCGATATTGCACGCTTTGAAGATAATCCGCTTGTGATTTGTTTAAGAGCTTTTCTTCCTTTTTTGGTGATGGGGGTGATTTTATCCTTTGCATATACCTTACTCTTGCCTTTAGCGGCGCATGCATTTCTTGAATACTTGCTTTTTATTCCAACGTTATACTTTTCCATTGCAGCAGCTGGCGTATACATACAATACAAGAACAGTACTTACACAGCGATGCTTGAATGGTGGTACGGTAGTTTGTATATGGCACCTCAATTTCATGCCAACCAACGCATTGAATCTGCCTTTTTAAATGATGAAGCCCTGAGCACACAGGTTGCTCGATATTATGCAAACAGTCTCGAAGCATGTGATCGTATCGAGCAATATTATGCAACCTGTTTATCAGAAACGGGGCTCAATGATGAACAAATGTTGAAGCGTAACAATAATCGAAAATTAAAGTTTGATTTATACATGGAGTGGTATGATTTACATGATCGTCAAGATTTAGGCACGAATCGCATTCCAGGTATCGTGCTGGCGCGCTTAAGCAGCGATGAAAGACATTTACGAAAAAAACTAAAAGAGTACAGTGATACCTGGTGCGACGTGCTTGATAAAAAGCAGTCCTTTTTTGATAAGCCAACGTTTCGTGAGAAATTTAATGGATTAAAACAAAGCTTATCTGATATTAAGGCGCTTGAGTCTGCTATCAACGATCATCTTGAGCATGCAGAGCGCAGTGCAGCCTATCAAGAGCGTACATTAGATGATTTATGTTAAGCATCTAATGCATCCAGTAAATTTTGAAAATCCTGAGGCAAAGGGGCTTCAAACGTTAGGTGTTCATCACGCATGGGGTGAGCAAAGTTTAATGTTTTTGCATGCAAGGCTTGACGTTTAAAGCCCAAAAAAACATCACGGGCTTCATCACTTAAACCTACAGGGTGTCGTGGTCGTCCGCCATAAAGCGGATCGCCGATGATGGGGTGATGAATATGCGCCATATGGACCCGAATTTGGTGGGTTCGGCCGGTCATGAGCTTAACATCTAAAAACGTAGCGCCAGCTTTGGGATAATGTTTTTTTACGGTGTATGACGTGATGGCCTCTTTTCCTGTTTCACATACGGCCATTTTTAAGCGTTGACGTGGGTGACGGCCATACAACGTTTTTAACGTCTGGCCGGAAATAATATGGCCTTGGACCAGGGTGACATAATGGCGGTCGATTTCACGCGCTTGCATTTGCCGTACTAAAGCGGTGTAGGATTCCAGTGTTTTACCTACGAGCAATAAACCCGTGGTTTCTTTGTCGAGTCGATGAATAATACCAGCGCGTGGGAGTTGATTCAGTGATGCGTTATGATGCACAAGGGCATTCACGAGGGTATGAGCGCGGTTGCCAGCACCTGGGTGTACAACGAGGCCGGCGGGTTTATTAATCACCATGAGATCGTCATCTTCGTACGCAATATCAAGAGGAATCGCTTCGGGTATAAACTGGCTCGTGGCCGGTACAGCAATGTCAATTGGGCGTGTGAGAATAATGCATTCACCGCCTTCAAGCTTGGTTTTAGGTTTTAGTTGCTGATTGTTGACGGTCACAAACCCAGCTTTGAGCCAATTTGTAAGTTGTGAACGTGAAAACATCGGGCAAAGCTGCGCCAAAATACGGTCAACACGCTCGCCAGCGAGCTCGACTGGAACCATCCATTGTTCAGATAAGTTTTTTTCATGCATGAGCGGGTTCTTCAATGAGGCGTCCACGTAACGAGTTGGGCAGTGATTCGGTGATGTGGATATCAACAAACGTACCTTGCAAGCCACGGGGGCCATCAAAATTAATCACGCGGTTGCATTCTGTGCGTCCTGCCCATTGCTCAGGATTTTTCTTCGATGGGCCTATAACAAGTACACGTTGCGTGCTGCCAACCATCGCTGCACTGTAGCGAGAAGATTGAAGCAGTAAGCGATTTTGCAAAAGCTTGAGACGTTGTTTTTTGACGTCCATGGGGGTGTCGTCAGGAAGATTGGCCGCAGGTGTACCAGGACGAGCACTGTAAATAAAGCTGAACGATATATCGAAGCCCATCTCATGAACGAGGTTTAAGGTATCTTCAAAATCTTGATCGGTTTCACCCGGAAAGCCGACGATAATATCGGTCGATAGACGAATATCAGGACGAACTTTGCGAAGTTTGCGGATTTTTGATTTAAATTCTAGTGCGGTGTAGCCCCGTTTCATCATCGCGAGAATACGATCAGATCCACTTTGCACTGGGAGGTGCAAGTGATTCGCAAGCTCAGGCACTTCGGCATAGGCATTAATTAAATTATCTGAAAATGCAATGGGGTGGGACGTGGTGAAGCGAATTCGACCAATGCTTTCGATGGCGGCTATGTAGTGAATCAGCAAGGCTAAATCAGCGGTTTCACCGTCATGCATTACGCCTTGGTAATCGTTGACGTTTTGACCTAATAAATTAATTTCGCGCACACCTTGTTCGGCGAGTTGGTAGCATTCGGCAAGCACGTCATCAAACGGCCGGCTAATTTCTTCACCGCGCGTATAAGGTACCACGCAATAGCTACAGTATTTACTGCATCCCTCCATGATGGAAACAAACGCAACAGGGCCTTCCGCGCGAGGCGCAGGCAGGTGATCAAATTTTTCAATTTCAGGGAACGTAATATCCACCACAGGTTTTTTTGTTTTCCAGTGCTCTTCAAGCATTTGAGGCAAACGGTGGAGGGTTTGTGGGCCAAAAACCAAGTCAACAAGCGGTTCACGTTTGATAATATCCCCACCTTCTTGACTGGCTACGCAACCGCCCACACCAATCACCACATGAGGATTTTTTTTCTTATATTCGCGCCATTGCCCTAATTGAGAGAATACTTTTTCTTGAGCTTTTTCACGAATGGAACACGTATTCAGTAAAATAACATCGGCTTCTTCAACGTTTTGGGTGAGTGCAAGACCATGAGAGGCATGCAGCACATCGATCATTTTAGATGAATCATATTCATTCATCTGGCAGCCGTTGGTCTTGATAAATATTTTTTTAGACATAATTTCAAATTTATTCATAAGCGATACAAGGAGGCACAATGCTATCAGCTTGATAACTGCTTGTCTATTATCTGAGCGAGTTATACGGATGATACATGATAACTCATCAGTAAGAATAAAATACAGTTGCAGATAAAAGTAACGAATGCCATGATTACAGTAAAGCAGCTTGTTATATTACATGTCTCCATAAGAGTTCAACATGTTTCCATCAACAAAACCATCGAAATTAACTGAAATTCATACGCTTGATGATGTAAAAGAAGAATTGTATTACCAGGCTTGTTATGCGATGGTTTGTCATGACTTTCCGATGGATTGTCCATTCATTCAAGCGTTGTTTGATCGGTTGATGGAGCATGGTATTTATTCCGATACGTTTATTGATATTCTTTACCCTGATAATCATACATCCAATACATCAGAACTGCTTCTCCAGGCTTTAGAATCGATTGGTTATCCCATGCCAGATGATAAGCAACAAGCCATCAATTATATGATTCAATATCATCTGCAACGCATTGTTGAGAAAAAAGCATGTATTTATGATGAGATTGGGGAGTTGAGTGCTATTAATTATCATGATTTTACTGAGCATGAATTTGAAATTTTTGGTCGAGCTCAGCCTCTTTGTGAAGAATACGTGCGCTGTATTAATCAATATCCATTTAATGTAGAGCGCGAGACGGCAAAGGAAAATACGGCACTTACTGAACACTTATATAACATTGCTAGATGTTGTTATTTAACATGACGAAGAGAGTCTGCTGTATGAATCGTTGTCCTTGGGTAGGTCAAAATAAACTCTTTAAAGAGATCGTATTAACAAGACGAGACACTCGTTAGATCACGCTTGAAAATTAAAATCTATCTATCCTGGTATTATATTGACCTTAGTGCGGAAAAAATTAATTGACAGGGCTTTTGGTGAAAAACTAAAATTCAACAACATCAAAATTTAGGCGCATAATCATCATGTTTAGAAGCCCCAAACTCAATCGCACTATTTATAATCAGTTCTCTCAAACGCTCATGCAGCAGAGAGGTATATTACGAGCGCAAGAAACGATTCTTGATGCATTCAACCGTGTGATTGATGCAATATCAGCAGTCGATGCAAAATTATATGGGAAAAATAATAGCTTAGTATTTAAGCAAAGCCTAACTGACATGGTATACAATGGCACCATCATTTTGGGTACTCCCATTTTGACCAATGCGGGCCGTCCAGCTCAAGTAACGGCTGCATGTACTGTTTTGCCTATTCACGTCCGTAAGGGTGAGGCAGATTTTAAGCGGTTTGAGCTAGACTCATTTCAAATGTTAGGCCAAGCACTTGGTACCGGATATGACTTATCTGATGTGCATGATCCAGTCCCTGCACTTAATACATTGAATGATATTCTCAATAAAATGAATGCTCAGTTTATTGCAGATAAAAAAAGACCTGTTGCAAGTATGGCAACACTTCGTGCAAATCACCCAAAAATTATTGATTTTGTTCGAGCCAAAAAAGATGCAGACTTTTCACAGTGGCGCTTTAATATTTCTGTCTTCATTAACGATTCACTCATGAATGCCGCAGCACAACAAGCCCCATGGGATCTAAAAGATGCTCATGGACATGTTGTAAGTCAAATTAAAGCCGATCAGTTATTACAAGAGATAGCTAAATCCGCGCATTATTGTGGTGAGCCAGGTATATTATTTCAAGATCGTCTGGAAGAGGATAATCCAACACCGAATTGGCGTTATCAAAGCACCGCACCATGTGCTGAGCTCGCGATGGCACCTGGGGATGCCTGCCAGTTCAGTTATTTAAATCTTTCGCATTTTGCAGATCGCGGTTCATTTGATCATGCGGGCTTTGCCAAGGCTGTACATGTTTTAACGAGGTTATTAGACAACTCTGTTGAGTATACATTAACCCAACAAGCGGATGCCCACGTTCATTTACCTTTAGTCCGAGAAAAGCGTCGTATTGGTGTGAGTATCACAGGATTTGCTGATTTACTGATTAAACTTAACATACCCTATGATGCACCCTATGCTGTTGCATTAGCTCACCAAATTTCAGAGCTACTTGACTATCACTCAAAAAAGGCATCTGTTGCATTAGCAAAAATAAGTGGTGCTTTCCCATGCTTTCATGAAAGTCGATACCAAGAACCCGCATGGGTTTGCAGAAAATCACCCAGAACATCCGGTGTTGTTTCGGCCAATGATTGGCACGATTTGTATCTGGCTATAGAGCAACATGGGATTAGAAATGCGACAACCACCTCGATACCTCCATCGGGTACAAGTAGTACCATTGCACATGTCTCAAAAAGCTTAGAGCCTCACTTTTCATTTAAAAGCTTTAACGGTCAGGTCATTTCATTAATTGAAGAGATCATTGGTACTCATTTTTTAGCTTCTGAGCAAGAGGGCCTCATAGCACATATTCAAGAGCATGGCAGCTTTCCTGAACGTGTCTGTGCATCTAAACCGTTTCTTAAAACTTCATGCCAAATTGATCCATCAGCCCACCTTGATATTCAGCAAGGATTCCAATGTTTTTTGGATGACGCAGTGTCCAAAACGATTAATATGGATAATAAAACTCAAGTTGATGATGTGACCAGTATTATTTGGAATTCCTATCAAAAGGGGCTCAAAGGCGTGACTATCTTCAGAGATGGCTGCTTAAGTGAACGCCAAGAGCCACAAAAAAAACATCGATTCTTTCGTGATGCATCCGCAGCTACGAGTGATGCTCAAAAGAACGCGACTGAAAATAACCACGGAGAGAGCTTTAATCTATGAAAATTATACTGATAGGCGGTGCTTCTGCCTCTGGAAAAACAGCGCTTGCAGCACGGCTTGAAAATAAGTTGCTCGACTTAGGCCATCGTGCTTTGAAAATCAGTATGGACGATTACTTTAAGGAAATTCCATCAGATTATCATTTACAAGTAGACGTTGAAGATCATCATGAAATTCCTGAGGGTTACCCATATCCAGAAGACCCTAATGCAACAGTGATTAATCATTTTCGTCATCATACAAACTTTTATCAGACGAGTATGTATGACTACGATTTACTCGCGCATGACCTTGCAAAGTTAAATCTAGGAAGTTCGATTGAAAAGCCTATCTTCGATTTTTCAACGAACTTACGTTTGCGGCATGAAACTGTCAATACGCCTGAATATCTGATTATTGAAGGGCTTTTTGCAGTTCACTTTGCACAAACCAGATGTGAATCTTTTGATAATTTAAAAGTCTTTGTGTCAAACAGCTCTTATATTGAGACAAAAAAAAGACGTATTGAACGAGATGGTCGAGAACGAGGTTTGACGCCTCAACAAGTGATAGCACATGAAATCCATTTCGGTGGACCGGCATTTTTTGGTGATGCACCTTTAAGACATTATGCGTCCGCAGTTATCCCCCCGGCTGAAAATTGTATTGCTAAAAGCAAGTTATATGCTGATATTGAAGTCAACAATGACGCGACTTTTAGCTATCAAGGTGAAGGCAGCAAAATGCCAGAGGATTACAACCCACATCATGATATTTCGTATGTTCATCCATTAGATGCGGGCATTAAAGACATTATTGAAGCTCTAGCCTTGGAGGTCAGTCGTACAGAGGCAGCCAGCATGGAGTATTGATATGGTCTAAATCATGGCTAAAACATGAAAACATTCATAAAATTTGAAAGGTGATCTGAATCATGGTATAAATACGCCGATTTTAACGATACACACGTCTCGTCACGTAAAGCGGGGTCCCTCTAAACCGGGTGCTTTATGGGAGGCGTGGAAGCCTAACCCTGGAGATAATCTAATGGCTGTAAACATGCGAGAACTGCTTCAAGCAGGTGCCCATTTTGGACACAGAACGCGTTTCTGGAATCCAAAAATGGCTGAATATATTTTCGGTTCACGAAATAAAATTCATATTATTGATCTTGAAAAAACCGTCCCTATGCTACAAGACGCTATAAATTACGTTGGTTATTTGGCATCAAACAAAGCTAAAATTTTGTTTGTGGGTACCAAGCGTGCGGCACAAGATGCAATTAAAGAACAGGCTCAACGTTGTGGCATGCCCTACGTTGATCATCGTTGGTTAGGCGGTATGTTAACCAATTACAAAACGGTTCGTCAGTCTATTTTTCGTTTGAAAGAATTGAAAAAAATGCAGGCTGAAGGCAAGTTTGAAGACATGATCAAGAAAGAAGCCTTAATGCTAACACGTGAGCTTGAAAAATTAGAGCGCAGTCTTGGTGGTATCGAAGACATGGGTGGCTTACCTGATGCCTTGTTTGTTGTTGATGTTGGTTTTGAGCACATCGCTGTTGAAGAAGCCCGTCGTTTAAAAATTCCTGTGATTGCTGTGGTTGATACCAACCATGATCCCGATCATATTGATTACGTGATTCCTGCAAACGATGACTCCATGCGTGCCGTCGAAATTTATGTGCGTGCTATTGCTGACGCTATTTTAGATGCAAAAGCGAGTAACACCACAGGTGGTGTTGTTGCTGAATCAGAGTTTGTTGAAGTTTCTGATGAGCCAGCGGCTTCTAAAAAAGAAGAAGCTAAATAAGCCGCTTCTAAAAAAGCTGCTTCTGAGTAAGTTATTGAAACTACATAAGGGGCGGATTATACCGCCCTTTTTACAATCCCTGGATTGTTGCTATACATAACAGGGACGATCGGTTTGGAGAATAATCATGAATATTACTGCTGCGATGGTGAAGGAACTGCGTCAAAGAACGGATGCGCCTATGATGGAATGTAAAAAGTTTTTAGTTGCGACCAACGGGGATATTGAACTTGCTATTGTAGAAATGAGAAAGTCTGGTCAAGCAAAAGCCGATAAAAAAGCTGATCGCGTGGCTGCTGAAGGTGTCGTTGTTACAAATATATCTGATGATGGCAAACGTGCTGTTCTTGTTGAAGTGAACAGTGAAACTGATTTTGTTGCACGGGATTCTAATTTTACAGAATTTGCAAACAGTGTTGCACAAACTGCATTGACCTCTGGTTTAACCGATATCGCGGCGCTTAGCCAAGAAAAACTTGCGGGTAGTGATTTAACCATTGAAGAAGCTCGACAAAGTTTGGTTGCTAAGTTGGGCGAAAACATTCAATTACGACGCGTGGAATACGTTGAGTCTGATGAAGCGATTGGTGGTTATTTACATGGCACGCGTATTGGTGTGTTGGTTAATATGAAACAGGGTGCTCAGGCGTTAGCAAAAGACTTAGCGATGCAAGTTGCAGCTGGTCGTCCATTGGTTGTTCGCCCAGACCAAGTGCCAGCTGAAGCAATTGAGCGTGAACGTGACATTTTTATGGCGCAAGCGCGAGAAAGCGGCAAACCAAAAGCGATTATTGAAAAAATGGTCGAAGGCCGCATTCAAAAATTCTTAGCTGAAAAAAGCTTATTAGGCCAAGATTTTGTAAAAAATCCAAGCCAAACCATCAGTCAACTTTTGAAAGAAAAAAATGCAGAAGTGATTTCATTTACGTGTTTTGAGGTGGGTGAAGGCATTGAAAAGAAAGTTGATAATTTTGTAGAAGAAGTGATGGCACAGGTTCGTGAATCATGAGTTGGTTCCCAAAATCAAAATTAAAATACAAACGTGTTCTTCTTAAATACAGTGGTGAAGCCCTGATGGGAAGTGCCTCGTTTGGGATTGACCCCAAAGTACTAGACCGCCTGGCAAGTGAGCTACGTGAGCTCATTGATATGGGGGTGGAAGTCGGGGTTGTGATTGGTGGCGGGAATCTTTTTCGTGGAAAAGTGCTATCTGATGCAGGTCTTGGCCGTGTAACCGGTGATCACATGGGCATGCTTGCCACCGTGATGAACGCGCTTGCTTTGCGTGATGCGCTCGAACGTGCAGACTTACGTGCCCGGGTCATGTCAGCCATACCCATGTTGGGTGTGGTTGATCCGTATCATAACCGTAAAGCTAAACAGCATTTGAGAGATAAGCAAATTGTTATTTTTGCTGCTGGCACGGGCAATCCGTTTTTTACAACGGATTCTGCTGCATGTTTACGTGGTATCGAGATGGAAGCGGATGTTGTTTTAAAAGCAACAAAAGTTGATGGAATTTACTCGGAAGATCCAGTTAAAAATCCTCATGCTAAACGCTATGATTTCTTGACCTATCATGATGTCTTGACTCAAGGATTAGAAGTGATGGATCTAACGGCCATATGCTTGTGTCAGGATCATAACATGCCTTTACAAGTATTTAATATGACAGCACCGGGTGTGTTAAAACGTATTATTCAAGGTGAGCAAATTGGCACCGTTGTAGGAGAAAAGCATGAGCAATGATATTAAGCAAGACGCTGAAGCGCGAATGAACAAAGCGGTTGATTCGCTTCGTCATGAGATGTCAAAAATAAGAACAGGGCGAGCAACGCCGGCAATTCTTGATCATGTACGTGTGGATTATTATGGAAACATGACCCCACTGAATCAGGTGGCTAATATTTCTGTTGCTGATGCACGTATGCTATCGGTTGTTCCATTTGAAAAATCGATGATGCCAGCCGTTGAAAAAGCCATCATGACGTCTGATTTGGGTCTTAACCCATCACCTTCAGGTAATATGATTCGTGTGCCTATGCCGCCACTGAGCGAAGAGCGTCGTAAAGACTTGATTCGTGTGGTGCGTGCAGAAGCCGAGCAAGGTCGTGTTTCTATTCGTAATATTCGTCGTGATAGTAATCAACAACTTAAAGAGTATGTTAAAGAGAAATTGATATCAGAAGATGAAGAACGTCGTGCGGGTGATGTAATCCAAAAATTAACCGATAAGCACATTGCTGAGATTGATGCTTTGTTGGTTGTTAAAGAAAAAGACTTGCTTGAAATTTAAAGCATTTAGGTGACGTATGCACGCTTAGGTTAGCAAGCATACGTCAAAATCCTGTTTTATAACTTAGCAGAAACTTGACTTAGTTTTTCAAGAAGCAGTGTATCAATATCATGGACTAATTCTGGTTTATTAGAAAAGAATCCATAACTGTACATCGAAAATTTTCCTTTGATGTGGCAGCTAAATAAATAGGCCCATTCAACCACGAAGTGCAACACTGTTTAAAAGGTAGTCATTAGGCAGAGCGAGCCATGTAAAGGTGCTAATCTTAAGGTAGCCTACAAGCAACCAGGAGATTAAATGCCCAAAGGGTACCATCACATGACTCAAGACATACGGGTGCGACACGAGGTCGCTATACAAACTGTTGTGACAGATAGCCACCTGTACGCAACCTACTGTTCCGTCAGTAGTTCTCTATCT
>Ga0100380_10000291_pt1 | contig 56657 bp, 35 predicted proteins | sample CryGeymeta201504_FD_80417 | JGI IMG/M metagenome (GOLD analysis project Ga0100380, IMG submission 80417) | Groundwater microbial communities from Crystal Geyser aquifers in Utah, USA - Crystal Geyser metaG 2015-04 | ecosystem: Environmental > Aquatic > Deep subsurface > Groundwater | place... | reverse complement strand
TCGGCCGACTGATAGGTGATGGCGTGGAGCGTGCCGGCCTTGATGAAGTCCATGCCCACTTTGCTGTTGCCGGCGGCAACACGGACGATGTCTTCGCGCTTGGCGTTCTTGCAGGCCTCGTTGATGCCGATCTGGGCGCCGGAGTCGTCGGCGCTGACGATGCCCTTGAGCTGGTCGCCGTACTTGGTGATCCAGTCGGCGACGACCTGCGTGGTCTTCTCCGCCTCGAGCATGGTGGTCTGCATGTCCAGGCACTTCATCTTCGGGGCGATCTTCTTCAACTCGGTGACGGGGGCGAAGGTCCGCGAGAAGAAGGGCGACCCGCCGGGCATGTGCCGGACCACGCAGTAGCCGCCCTGGTAGTTCAGCCGCTTGGCGAACTCCCGCGCCAACATGCGGAACTGCCCCCAGTCGTCTGGACCGCTCCAGGTGAGCACGTACTTCATGCCCTCGTCCACCGGCAGCAGGTTGCTGGCGATGACCGGGATGCCCGCCCTGTTGAGTTTGCGGAACATGGGCACGACCGCTTTGGCGTCCACCGGGAACAGGACCACCAAGTCGGGTTTCTCGGTGAGGCACTGATCGACCTGCTGCGACTGGATGTTGACATCCGCGTTGCCGGCAGTGAGCGTCTTCAACCGGGTGCCGTACGCAGCGGCGACTTTCTCCATGCCGCGGGTGTAGGCGGCGGTGTAGGGGTGGTCCATGTGGCGCAGGCACATGACGTACTTGCCCCTGGCGCCGTTGCCAGGCGACTTGGGCTGGTTGACTTTGTTACACACCCAGCCGGCGTACTCCATGTCGTACCAGTGCAGGGCGTCTTCCTCGGGCAACGCCGCCGGGTCCTTGGGGCGGGTCGGCGGCTTGAGGGGCGACTCGTCGACGATCAGGAGCGGCTGACCGTCGGAACTCTTCAGCCCCGAGACGTCGACGCCGAGGGACACCTTCAGGTTGTCGTCGGTAGCGCCGGCGGGCGCCGAGGCCGCGCTCGTCTGGCGCGTGGAAGCCGCCGACAGCGGCAGCGTTCCGCTCCGCGAGTGGATCAGGTACATCGCCACGATCCCGACGATGGCAACACAGGCCACCATGGTCAGACAGACAAGGGCAAGGGTGCGGTCTTTGCTTTGCATGGTCCTGTCTTCCTCCGTTGACTCTTCGTCGTCTTCTTCCGGTTGCGCCCGTTCAGCGAGTCGGGTCTGGATCTCCGCCACCAGCTCGCGCCGCTGGCCGCGGACGCGCTCTTCCTGCGCGACTCGCCAGGCGTCGTAGAGAATCACCGCGGCCAGCACCAGCCCGCTGGCCATCAGTTCCACTTCGAACCCGGCTCCCAAGCAGTTGAGCCCCTTGATCAACGCCGACAGCGCCAGGAGCGCCACAGTCGTGCCGACGACGCTCCCCTTGCCGCCGGCCATGCTGGTTCCGCCGATGATGGCCGCCGCGACGACGACCATCAGCGTATTCAAGCCCAGCGTCGGACTGCCCTGCCCCTCGCCCATGGAGACCAGCGCGCCGCCCAGGGCAGACAGCGTCCCGGACAGCATGAACCCGCCGAGGAGGTACCGGTCCACCCGCAGCCCGGAGAACCACGCCGTCTGCCGATTGCCGCCGAGCAGGTAGTATCCCCTGCCCACCGGCGTCCCGCCCATGAATGCGCCAACCGCGACCATCAGCAGAAACGGGAGCAGCACCTGCGGCGTGACCACCCAGAACACCGGCGCCTGGAACCAGTCGGCAAGGGCGAACGACCGCGCCGGGATCGTGCCTCCGCGGCAGTAGATCACTGCCGCATTCTGGACGATGAGCATCGACCCGAGCGTGACGATGAACGAGTTGATCTTCGCCTTGGCGACCAGCAACCCGTTGAGTGATCCCACGAGCGCACCGCAGAGCACGCTCACCGCGAAGCTGGCGGCCCATCCCAGGTGTGGCTGTAGCCCTACGGCCAACATGCCGCCCAACGTCATGACGGAGCCAATGGACAGATCGAGCTGCCCGCACACAAGCACCAACGTGAACCCCGCCGCCGCCGGCAAATTGAGCGCGGTGGCTTTGAGGATGTTGGCGATGTTGCCGCTGGTGTGGAACTCCGGCGTCAGTGCCGACATCGCGGCGCAGATGAGGGCGAGGAGGAGGTAGACGCGGTAGCCGTAGGTGAGAGCGGAGAGGCTGCTCGCAGTTCCCCGTCCACGCGGAACTGCGAGCGATAGATTGCGTGTGCGCCTCCTACTCACCGTCCACCCCCGACCGCCGACGGAAGTAAGAAGCGATCCCGACGGCCAGGATGAACACTACGCCCTGTGCGATCGATTTCACCGAATCGAAGATCCCGTGAAACAGGGCGCCCGTGTCTGCCAGGGACATGACGTTGTTGAGCAGCGCGATGGCCGCCACGCCCCCGAGGACCCCGATCACGCTGCCGCGGCCGCCGGCCAGCGTCATGCCGCCCAGGACGACGGCGGTGAGGGCGGCAAAGTCGTACCCTTTGCCGATGTAGCAGGCGCCCACCTTGTTGAAGCTGGTCAGCAGGATGCCGGCGATCGCAGACGTCAGCGCAGAGAGCACGAAGGCCGCTGCCACCGTCCGCCGCACCTCCACGCCGGTCATCCGGGCAACCTCGTACGACGACCCGGTCAGTTTGAGTTGGGCGCCGTAGGCGGTCTTCCGCAGAATGAAGTGGGCCGCGACGGCCACCGCCACCAGGACGACGACGACCAGCGGAAGACCCAGTACCTCCGCATGGTAGAGCTGCAGGAAGGCGCGGCCAGCCGCGGTGGTCTCGTCCGGGTAGACCTGGCGGCCGCCGTACGCCTTGCGGATGATACCCGACAGCACCGACATCATCGCCAGCGTCCAGATGATGGGGTTCAGCCGCAGGTACCCGACGACCAGTCCGTTGAGGACGCCAACCACCAGCCCTGCCAGCACCCCCGCAGCGAGACTCGCGGCGAAGCCCCACTTCAGTGCCGAGATCGCGATGATCCCCGACAGGGCCATGATCCCCGGGATCGACAGGTCGACGTAGTGCTTGCTGTAGGTGACGAACGATACGCCGACGGCCACGATGCCCAGGAGCGTCACCGTTTGCAGAGCAGTCAGGAGGTTGCCGGTAGTTAGGAAGTCGCGGGACACGAACGTGCCGAAGAGGAAGAGGACGACGACCAGGACGTAGACTCCAAGGGCGTTCAAGAGCCCGGGGAGCGTGTTCGACCTGCCCTCCATCAGGGGCCCCCCCCAGTCGCACGCTGGCGCGAGGAGCGCGTCGGGCGAGGCGAGTCGCTCTGTGCTACTCACCGTCAGAATCTTGTCTTCCTGCGGAGATTTCGTCATGCTGAGTCCATGGTACAGCAGACCCCCGTTGCAGCCAAGGTGCGGTTCTGGGTAGGCGGGCGGCGGCAGCGCGCGCGTGCGATGACACGACGCCAATCCGAGCGCGACGGTGGATGAGGGCAGGACACCAGCTTTGCTCTTGCAGAACGAGACTGGGGTCGACGAAGGCAGGAATCAGCGAAGTGCCGTTTGACAAGGTGTTCAGGATGCAGAGGCGTAAAGAGGTGGTCGATCAAGCCAGCCAGGAGCGAGCACCGGTGCCCCCCCGCGGCCCGGGAGGCTGGCAGCGGTCGGACAACGGTCTATCGCTGGATCAGCGAGCCGACGTCCTGTCCTGAAGCAGCACCGTTGTCCCGTCCTGTCCTCACACACCCCAAGGAGCAACTTACATGGGCATCAGCGTAGGCTTGGTAGGACTTGGCGCGTTCGGCAGCGCCTTTGCCGACCTGTTCCGGCGGCACCCGTTGGTCGACCGCGTCGGCTTGTGCGATCGTGAGCCGGAGCGTGTCGCGCGGTTCGCCAACGACCCGGCGTTTCGACGCAAGTTCGATCCGAGAGACGCATACGCGTCGCTGGACGACATCTGCCGGAGCGACCTCGACGCCCTGGTAATCATTACGCAGCCGTGGCTGCACGCGCCGCAGTGTCTGCAGGGGATGGAGGCCGGGAAGCACGTGTACAGCGCCGTGCCCATCTCCAGCGTGCCCGACGGCAACGAGATCCTTGACTGGTGCGACAAGCTGGTCGACACGTGCCGGCGCACCGGCCAGCTCTACATGCTGGGCGAGACAACCTACTACCACGCCGATGCCATGTACTGCCGCCGACAGGCCGCCCAAGGGGCGTTCGGCGACTTTGTCTTCTGCGAAGGCGAGTACTTCCACGACGTAGACGCAGCCTGCAACCTGCGGGAGGTGCAGCGTCACCGGCTCGCCAGCAAAGCAGGACAGGAGTGGGTGGCGCTGTCGAAGCAGTACCACGACCGCGGTATCCGTTCCGGCCCGATGCACTACCCAACCCACTCCACCAGCGGCCCGGTGTGCGTGATGAATGCCCACGCGGTCGAGGTCACCTGCTACGGTCATCGCAACCGGACCGACGATCCCTTCTTCCAGGACTCTGCCTTCAGCAACGAGACGGCCTTCTTCAAGATGAGCAACGGCGCCGTCGTCCGCATCTGCGAGTACCGGGAGATCGGTCTCCCCGGCAACGAGACGTTCCGCGTCTTCGGGACCAAGGGCAGCTACACAGCGCATACCTGGTGCGACAACAAGACCGCCACCCAACTCACCGTCGAGGAGATGCGCGACCCGCTCCCGCCCGAGGTGGAGGCAGCCTTCCGCGAAGGTCAGACCGAGTCCGCCGCCTACGGCGGCCACGGCGGCTCCCACGCCTACCTGGTCCACGAGTTCGTCGATGCAGTCGCCCATCAGCGCCAGCCGGCCACCAACATCTGGGAGGCGGCGCGGTACATGGCCATGGGCGCGATGGCCCACGAGTCGGCGTTGAAAGATGGCGCGCGGCTCAGTGTGCCGGACTGGGGGGACGCGCCCGGGGAGGAAGGGTGAGTCCTGCGCGCAACGGCAGTCGTCGCGTGCAACTGATGGGCAGCGGTTGGCGAGGGCTTCCCGATTGCCGCGAGCCGCGTCGCGCTCTCAGTGCTTGTGCTTGGGGTGCTGGTCGGTTCCCCGGATGACGCAGAGGCCTGCGTCACAATCAATGGCGCCAAGAGCGGAACCGGAGCGCCATACGCTTCTGGGCGGTGACTGCGTGGTGGAGAGCAGCTTGGCGGCCGACGCCTTGGACAAAGAAGAGCTGGTCGCCTCGCGTGAAGCGTGGGTGCAGCGGGGCGTGCGGCTATCTCTGCGCGCGGGCGGATCCCGGAACGGGGTGCTTCTTGAGCCTCGCCGGTATTCGTAGTATCCTGTCTTACTCCCATTCCTACGCGCAGAGCGACGCGGCGCTGGTAAAGCGCCTCGCGCAATGAGGTGATCGCTTGGTAGAGTCCATTCTGAGAATCCTGGAAGACGAAGGGCAGTGCAGTGCTGCCGATCTTGCCGAGCGGTTGGGGGGGGACGAAGCGGAGATCGCGGCGCAACTTGAGGCGTTGGAGAACGACCACGTCATTCTCGGGTACCGGACGCTGATCGACTGGGAGAAGATCGACGAGAAACGCATCTACGCGTTCATCGAGGTGAAGGCGACGCCGGAGCGGGGGCACGGGTTCGACCGGTTGGGGGACCACATCGCCCGGTTCCACGAAGTCCATGCAGTCCACTTGGTGTCGGGCACGCACGACCTGAACGTGATTGTCCACGGAAAGGACCTCCGGGAGGTCGCGCTCTTCGTTTCGGAGAAACTGGCGCCGTTGCACGGCGTGAACAGCACCGCCACCTCATTCATCCTCAAGAGCTACAAGCTCGAAGACCGGGTGATCGAGACCGAGAGCGAGGACCGGAGGCTCTCGGTTACGCCATGACTTCCTCCCCTCGCCCCCGCCTCAACCGTACGGTTGCCGACCTGGCGCCCTCCGGCATTCGCGAGTTCTTCGAGCTTGTTCAGACGGTGAAGAACGTCGTCAGTCTGGGCGTCGGCGAGCCGGATTTCGCCACCCCCTGGCATGTCTGCGACGAAGTCTACAACTCCCTCCGGCACGGCGACACCCACTACACCTCCAATGCGGGCACACCGGAACTGCGCCAGGAGATCAGCGACTTGTTCGCCCGGCTTTACGGTGTGCAGTACGACCCGGCTCAGGAGGTCCTGGTCACCGTTGGCGTGAGCGAGGCCATCGACCTGGCCATCCGCACCGTTGTCAGCCCGGGCGACGAGGTGATCATCCCCGACCCGTCTTTCGTCGCCTACTCCGCATGTGTGAAGCTGGCCGGTGGCACGCCGGTACTGGCGCCGATGCGCGAAGCGGACGACTTCAAGCTCCGGGCCGACACTGTCCGGTCGCTGCTCACCGACCGCACCCGCGCCATTCTGCTGGGTTTCCCCAACAACCCGACGGGCTCGGTGATGACCCGGGCCGAGCTGCTGCCCGTTGCCCGCCTCGCCGAGGAACGCGACTTGCTGGTGCTCTCCGACGAGACCTACGACCGGCTCACCTACGCCGGCCAGCACGCCTGCTTCGCCGAGTTGCCCGGCATGTGGGACCGAACGATCCTGCTCAACGGCTTCTCCAAGTCCTACGCCATGACCGGTTGGCGGATCGGCTACGCCTGCGGACCGGCAGACCTTCTCGACGCCATGACCCGCGTGCACTCCTACACAATGATGTGCGCCTCCACGCCTGCCCAAGTGGCCGCCACCCAGGCTCTGCGCGGCGGCGAGGCAGACGTGCAACGGATGAAGACCGCCTACGATGAACGACGCCGCGTCCTGGTCAACGGTCTGCGCGACGCCGGTCTCCGCTGCTTCGAGCCGTTGGGCGCCTTCTACGTGTTCCCCAACATCGAGTCCACCGGGCTCACCTCGAAGGAGTTCTGCCGGCGCCTCGTCGAGGAGCAACAGGTAGCCGTCGTCCCGGGCACCGCCTTCGGTCCCGCCGGCGAAGGTTACGTCCGCGCCACCTACGCCACCAGCATGAAGAATCTGAAGAAGGCCATCGGGCGGATCGGGGGGTTTGTGGCGTCGCTGTAGGGCGGGGGAAAAAGCGAAGGGCAAGAGACTGGGGGCACGGCGTCGCGGCCACTCAGTCAGAGCCCGACGCGCTGTCGGAGAACCCTCTTCAGCTCCACCAGCTCCAGCGGAACGGCACTGTTCTGCACCTGCCATTCCGCGACGGACTTGGCGAGGTCCCCGTCCATCTCCTCGGGCGAGGCGTAGTTCTGGTTGAACAGGTACCCGCGCACGTGGCGGAAGACCTCTTTCGCGGAGAAGTGGTGGGTCCACGTTCCGTCCTGCAAGTGGCCGTACTGCACGGTGTGGGCGGCGGCCAAGTCGGCAGCGAGGCTGCCGACGTCCTGGAGGTGGGCCGTATGAGCTGGGAAAGACTGCGACCAGTCGCCGTCCCGGAGGAAGCGGTCAGCCTCGGCGAGGCTGCCGACTTCCTCGACCTTCGGGTGCTTCGGGTAGTTGCCCACGAGGCGGCACCGGTAGTCTGCCAGAACGGACCGGCAAGCCCTCCACCAGACCCTCCCTCGGGCAAGTTCCTCCGCCCGAGCGCGAATATCTTCTTTCTGCGGAGCCGCTTCACGTTCTCGCTGCATCCCGCGAGCGCCTCCCAGTTCAGCAGGTGGTTCTCGACCTCCAACGCCGTTGCCTTGAACACCGCAAGCCCCGATTGCGGGTTCTGCCAGCGGTCGTGGTTCGACTCCCCGAAGTCCCGGTCCGCGAGCCCGAAGACATGCTCGTACCCCGCCTCTCGTTGGTCGTGCACTACCGCGACGACTGTCGCGTTCCCGCCCGCGATGAGGAGCTGGAACAACTGGTCCTCGGGTTGCCAGACGGTGGAGAGGTACTCCCGCGTGGACCGGTCCTCTACCCACAGCACGATCGGTCGGGCTTGGAGCAGAGGACCGAGGTGCGTGGCCGTGTTCGCGGTCATGCAGCGAGGGCCTCGACTCGATCAGGTTCAGTCACCAGCCGGATGCGCGGGTCCTGGAAGGAGAGCAGCGTGAATCGCTGGTAACTGTAGACAGACTCCAGCACTTCCGGCGAGTGGGTCGCGCAGAGGATCTGCGTCTGCGGCAGCACGGCTCGTAGCGCCCGTAGAACGGTCCGGCGCCAGGCCGGGTGCAAGTGCAGTTCCGGTTCGTCGATGAGGACGATGCCGTCGGAGAGGTCCCGGGTGGCGAACCAACCCAGCATGGTGAGCACTTCGAGTTCTCCAGAACTGAGGGCGTCTACCGCGAGGCTGAGGTCGCTGCCGCTGTCTTCCAAGAACAGGTCGAAGCCTTCGTCGATGTCGGTACCCGCGGGCCTGACTGCAAACCGCTGGGTCCGATCCGGGTAGAACAGGCGCCAGCCTTCGTTCATCCGCACGAGGGGGTCCGGCCCGGGATCGACCTGTCTGCGTTGCTCGGGCGACCCCATAGCCCGGCGCGCGGTCAGGTTGACCAGGTGCTGCTTCACCAGCCACAGTCGGTTCTGCTGAGACGGTTCCGGGCGTCCCCCGCTGTTACCCGCCGTCACGGGCACGCTGCCGACGAGCTTCGGCTCACGCCAAGAGGAGAAGTACTCAATCCGGGTCCATTCCCGGCCTTGGCGCACCTGCTCTTCCACAATGAGTTGGTGCGTCGGCAAGGACTGTGATGTGACTGTTGTGTCGACATCGGTATCCGCGAACTGCAGCTTCAGTCCGAGAATGAACCGGTCGGCACCAAGCCGTACATCGCTCGTGGACTCCGCCTTCTGCCCGATCAACCCGGCACTCCCACACCCAACCAGGCACCCCTCCAGCACGCTCGTCTTCCCGCACCCGTTCGGTCCTGCCAGCACGATGGTGTCGAGCGGCTGCCCGTCGGGACCCGTGAAGTCGAGGTCGAGAGACTCGATCCCGCGGAAGTTGCTGAGCTGGATTCGCTTGATCTTCATCGTCGGTCACCCGGGCGCGCTTCCAGACAAGTGCCCGCTCTGGCTGCGCGGTCATACAGTGTAGCCCGCGTGTGGCATTCTGCAACCCGAGACATGCGGGCCGGACCAGGGGCACAGGGATGGAGAACCGGTCAGAACTTTGCGACCGTTGAATTCAGCCCTCAGCGCACCGCCAACGAAGGAGTCGTTCGCCATGAAAGTCGCGAAGTTCGGCGGCACCTCGCTCGCCACGGCAGCTTCCATTCGCCAAGTCTTCGAGATCGTCACCGCCGACCCGACACGGCGGCTGGTGGTTGTCTCCGCGCCCGGCAAGCGGGACGACGACGACACCAAGGTCACCGACCTGCTGATCGCGCTGGCGAAGGCGCGCCTTAGCGGGGAGACCGGCGAGGCGGAGTTGGCGCAGGTGGTCGAGCGCTACGCGGAGTTGGCGCGGGCGCTCGGCGTGGGCGAGGAGATCGTGACCGAGATCGAGGCCGACCTGCGGGAGCGCCTGTCGGCGGACACGTTCTACGAGGAAGCCTTCACGGATGTGTTGAAGGCCGCCGGCGAAGACAACTGCGCGAAGCTGGTCGCGCGGTTCTTCTGCGCCCAGGGGATCGAGGCCTCCTACGTCGACCCGGGCGAGGCAGGGATGCTGCTCAGCGACGAACCGGGCCATGCCCAGGTGCTTCCTGAGGCCTACGACAGGCTCAGTCGGCTGCGCGAGCGGGAGGGCACGCTCGTTTTCCCTGGGTTCTTTGGGCACACGGAGTCGGGCAGCGTGGTCACCTTCCCCCGCGGCGGCTCGGACATCACGGGCGCCATTCTCGCGGCGGCTACCAAGGCCGAGGTCTACGAGAAGTGGACCGATGTCGATTCCGTCTTCGCCGCTTCGCCGAAGGTGGTCGCGAACCCGCAGCCAGTAGCCGAGCTCACCTACCGGGAGATGCGAGAGCTGGCGTACGCCGGGTTCAGCGTCCTCCACGGCGAGGCGTTGATGCCGTGCTACCGCGCCGGGGTGCCGGTCTGTATCAAGAACACGAACAACCCCACGGCGCCGGGCACGCGCATCGTCGGCCAGCGCGACCCGGTGCCGGGCGGGGTAGTGGGCATTGCCGCCGCCCCGGGGTTCTGCACGCTCTATGTCAGCAAGTACCTCATGAACCGGGAGGTCGGCTTCAGTCGCCGGTTACTCCAGATCCTCGAGGACGAGCGCATTTCCTATGAGCACACCCCGTCCGGGATCGACAGCATCTCGGTCATCATGCGGAAGCAGGCGTTCACCCCGCAGAGCGAGGCGTGGGTCCTGGACCGGGTGCGGCTCCAGTGCGAAGTGGACGAGGTCGCCGTCGAGCGCGACTTGGCACTGGTGATGGTTGTCGGCGAGGGAATGAGGCACACCGTGGGACTGGCCGCCAGAGCCTGCAGCGCCCTGGCGGAGGCCGGCGTCAACATCGAGATGATCAACCAGGGCTCTTCAGAGGTCAGCATGATGTTCGGCGTCGTTGAGGCCGACTGCGACGCGGCGGTGCGGGCGTTGTATGGGGAGTTCTTCGGGCGCCCCTCGCTGCCGGTGGACAGTGACGTTGGGGTGTTGGCTGACTATCGAATCGGGTAGAATCCCGCGTGTTCTGCGCGAGGGAGATACCTCATTCGGCTGTTGGCCAAGGAGCGTCATCATGCACACAACCACACGAACAGCGGCGATCCTGCTACTCACGGGCTTGGTGGCGATGGGCACGCGAGGGTCCGCAGCGACCTTCGTCGTGAACTCGACCGGCGACGACCTGGACTGGAACATCGGCGACGGCGTCGCCGAGGCCCAGTTCGGTGGCAGCGGAATCACCACGCTGCGGTCGGCGATCGAGGAGAGTGTCGCCACGACAGGACCGCACACGATCACCTTCAGCATCGGCAGCGGACACCAGGTCATCCAGCCGCTCTCGGTATACTCGGCCCTCAGCAACCAAGTCACGATCGACGGAACCACCCAGCCTGGGTATGTTAGTGGTCTGCCCGTCATCGAGATCGATGGCAGCCTCCTGAGTTCGTCCGACGGGTTCTCGTGCGTGGCCGATGGGTGCATCGTCCGGGGTCTGGTGATCAACGGGTTCGGCGGCAACGGCGTCAGCATCTCCGCGAGCAACTGCCGCGTGGAGACGTGTTTCCTCGGCACCGATCAAGGGGGCGCCGTCGCTGTCCCCAACGGGCTCAGCGGGGTGCTCATTGGCAGCGGCTCCAACAACGTGGTCGGGGGCACCGGCGCCGCCCGGAATGTCATCGCATACAACGGCGGCGATGGCATCCTGGTGTACCCGTCCGGCTCCGGCGTCAATATCCGCGGCAACTCAATCCACACCAACGGCGGACTCGGGATCGACCTCTGGCCGGACGGCGTCACCGCCAACGATGCCAACGACGACGACACCTTGGGGCCGAACAATCTGCAGAACTTCCCTCTTTTGCTGGGTGCCTACACGACAGGCTCCGCCACAGTCGCCAAGTTCACACTGGATAGCTCGGTGGGCAACGCCGCGTACCCCGTAATGGTTGACTTTTTCGCCAACGCCGCCGCCGATCCGTCGGGCTACGGAGAGGGGGAGCAGTACCTGGGCTCCACCCTCGTGACGGGCCCCGGTACGTGGGATGCCACCGGCCTTCTTCCCTGCTTTGTGGGTCAGACCCTCGCCGCCACGGCCACCGACTACTCCGGCAACAGCTCCGAGTTCTCCGGCGGGATTCTGGTGGGCGACCCACCGACGACGGTCACCAATACCAGCGACAGCGGCTACGGCAGTCTGCGTGAGGCCATTCTCTTTGCGAACGCCAATCCGGGCTCGACAATCGCCCTCAACATCCTAACGAACGATCCCGGGTACGCGGGTGGCGCGTTCACCATCCAGCCGACCAGTGCGCTGCCGGCGGTCACGGCCGATGGTACGGTGATCGACGGCGCGACACAGACAGCGTTCACAGGCGACACGAACGCGGCGGGGCCGGAGGTGGTGGTCAACGGGTCGCTGGCGAGCGGCGCGGACGGACTGAAGCTGACAGCGGCAAACTGCGTTGTTCGGTCGCTGGTGATCAGCGGTTGGGCCGGGAACGGAATCTCGATTGAGGGCAACTCCGCCACTGGCAACCTGGTGACGGGCTGCTACATCGGCACCGACGGGAACGGCACTGTCGCTCCGGGTCTGGGCAACGGCTGGCACGGTGTCGGCTTGCTCTCCGGGGCACACGACAACTTCGTCGGTGAAGCGGGCTACGGGAATACCCTCGCCGGCAACAACCGGGCCGGCGTGTATGTGGACGGCGGGGTCGGCAACCTGATCTCTCAGAACGCAATCCACGCCAACGCGTACCTGGGGATCGACCTCCACGACCCGGCCGACGCCGCTCCCGGCGTGACGCCCAACGACCCAGGCGACACCGACTCCGGCTCCAACAACTTGGTCAACTTCCCGGAGTTGCTCGCGATCCACACCAACGCCGGCACGACGACCATCGAAGGGCGCGTAGACCTGGGCCCGGCCGCCTCCTCGGCCAGGGTGGAGCTGTTTCTGAACGACGCCGTCGATCCGGCCGACAACGGGTACGGCGAGGGGAAGCAGTATGTGGGTGACGCGTACCCCGACACGAACGGTTACTTCACGGCAGCCCTGTCTGCATTGCCCGGCGGTCAGTATGTCACGGCGCCGACCATCGACCTCAACAACAACACCTCAGAGTTCTCCAAGTCGCTCCAAGTAGGCTCCGAAGTCCCTGCCGATTACGGCGACGCGAACGGCCCGTACGCCACGCTGTTGGCCAACGACGGCGCGCGGCACTTCACCGAGGCCGGTCTGTTCCTGGGCGCAGCATTTGACCTCGAGAACGACGGTTAGCCAACTCCGGGGGCCGACGGAGACGACACCAATGGCGCCACACCCGACGATGAAGACGGCGTGGCGTTTCTCACCCCGATGGCGCCCGGAACGACGGCCAAGATCAGCGTTACCGTGACGGGAAGCGGGTACCTGGCCGGCTGGGTGGATTTTGGCCACGATGGTGTCTGGGACGACCAGGACGAGCACGTGGTCTGGGACGAGCCGTTGTCTGACACCGGCAACCCCCACGAACTGACCGTCGCCGTGCCGTCAGGCGCGATCCTGGGGAACACCTTTGCGCGCTTCCGGTTCAGCAGCACCGGCGGGCTGTCGCCCACGGGTCCCGCGCTCGACGGGGAGGTCGAGGACTACCAGGTCGCCATCGGCGGGCAGGTGGACTTCGGCGACGCTCCCGATCCGGCGTATCCGACCCTCAAGCTCAACGACGGCGCACGCCACACGGTGTGGAAGGGAACGCCGGCCAACGACGTGTATCTGGGCACCGACGTGGATCCCGACACGGACGGCCAGCCCACGGCCAACGCCGACGGTGACACGAACGACGACGGCGTGACAATCCCGACGCTCAGGCCCGGGCAGCCGACCGACCTGATGGTCAACGTGGTTGGCGACGGCAACCTCAACGGGTGGATCGACTTCGACGGCGATGGTGTCTGGAACGACCAGGAAGAGCACGTGGTCTGGGACGTCCCACTGTCGGCCACGGGCAACCCGCACACCGTTGCCATCAGCAGTGTGCCGGCCGCCGCCAAGCTCGGGAAGACCTTCGCGCGATTCCGCTACAGCACCGAGTACGGGCTGCAACCCAACGGGTACGCGCCCGACGGCGAAGTGGAAGACTACGAGGTCTCGGTCGGCGGCGACCCGGACTACGGCGACGCGCCGTATGACGGCACAACCTACCGGTACCCCACGGCAGCGATCAACAACGGCGCGATGCACTCGATCGTGGCGGGGCTTCACCTCGGCGCCGAGGTGGATGCAGAGGCGGACGGCCACCCCAGTCTCGACGCCAAGGGCGACGACAACGACGGCGTGCCCAACGATGAAGACGGCGTCCTGTCGGCCACCTCCCTCATTCCCAACACGACCGCCTCCATCGACATCGTCCACGCAGGCGACGGCTACCTGCAGGGGTGGATCGACTTCAACCGCGACGGTGACTGGGACGATCCGGGCGAGCAGGCCATCCCCGACCACCCGCTGCAGGGAATCGGGACCAAGACGGTGACCTTCCCCGTCCCAATGGACGCTGACCCCGGTCCCACCTATGCGCGCCTGCGGTTCAGCACGCAGCAGTACCTGCCCGCCGACGGCTATGCTCCTGACGGCGAGGTCGAAGACTACCGGGTCGAGATCAGTGGTCCCAAAGTGACCCACACCAACGAAAGCGGCGCAGGCAGTTTGCGCGACGCGATTCTGTTCGCCAATGCGAACCCAGCCGCGACGATTACCTTTGCCATCTCCACCTCGGATCCCGGCTACAACCCTACCACGCAAGTCGCGCGGATCGCGCCGACAACGCCCTTGCCGCAACTCGAGTGCGCCAGCACGAAGATTGACGGTCAGACGCAGAAAGCCTTCGTGGGCAGCACGCAGCCGTGGCCCGGCGTTGAACTCGCCGGCGGCAACGTCGGGCAGCCCAACAGCGACGGTCTCGTCGTGGGTGCCTACGCCGATAGCTGCGAGTTGCGCGGCCTCACTGTGAACGCCTTCAGTGGAAACGGACTGGTGCTCCTCGGCGACCAAGCGGCCGTGTACGGCTGCCAGATCGGCACCGACGCTCAGGGGCAGGCGGCGTCTTCGCCGCCCAACGGCGGCAGCGGCATCGTGATCGAGGCGCACAACGCCTTGATCGGCGACGCCAACGGGGCGCCAGGCCCGATCAACTTCGTGCTCGTCTCAGGCAACGCCCAGAACGGCGTCGCCGTGCAGAACGGCGCCACCGGGGCCAACCTGCGGAACTGCTTCATCGGCCTGAGCCGTAGCGGCAAAGTCGCCGTGGGCAACGGCGAGAACGGCGTGCTCGTCACGGGCGGCGCGAACGGCAACCAGATCGGTGGCACGGATGGCGCTGGCTACACCGACGGTTGCACCCTTTCCGGTAACACGGGCGACGGCGTCCGCATCGACGGCAGCGGCTCCGACTACAACGTCGTGCGGCTCTGCAACATCGGCGGCAAGAACGACAACCTGGACCTCAACGGCACAGTGCCCAACCAGGGCAACGGGGTGACAATCAACGGCGGCGCCCAACACAACTCGGTTGGCGACCCCGGCAACGCGCTGGGGAACGTCATCTTCGGCAACGGAGGCAATGGCGTCCACCTGGCGGGTGCAGGGACATCGTTCAACAAGGTCAAGCTCAACTTCATCGGTCCCGGCGCCAGCGGCGCGACGACCGGGCAGGGCAACACGCTGTACGGCGTGCTCGTCGAGACTTCGGCGTCCGAAAACCTGATCGGCGGTCCAACAGCGGCGGAGCAGAATGTCATCGCCGGCAACACCGGCGGGGGGATCAGCGTCAGCGCCGCAACCTACACCACCGTCCAGGGCAACTTCGTCGGTGTCGACGTCACTGGGACGATGAACCTCCGGAACGGAGGTCACGGCATCACCGTGGCCTCGTCGTCTGACACGGTCATCGGCGGCAACACGGCTGTGCCCGGCACCGCGCCCGGGAACGTGATCTCCGCCGACAACGAAGGCCTCCACCTGCTCAACGCCGGCACCAGCAACAACACGATCCAAGGCAATGCCATCGGCGTTGCTGCCGATGGCACCACCGTTCTCGGCTGCACCCACGGCATCGACCTTAAGGCCGGCGGCAGCAACACCCGCATTGGGGGGACGAACCCGGGCGACGGCAACCATATCGCCCACTGCACGGGCATCGGCATCGCCCTGTGGGGCGCCCCCCAGAGCGCGGGCTTGGGGAACCAGCTCCTCGGCAACTCCCTCCACGACAACGGTTCCCTCGGCATCGACCTGGGCAAGGACGGGGTCACAACCAACAGTTCCAGCGGCAGCGGAACCGACCCCAACCACTTCCAGCAATACCCAGTGCTTACCAGTGTCCAGACCGACGGTAGCTCGACCACAATCGAGGGCACCCTCGACAGCCTCAATGGCTACCCAATGACCCTCGAGCTCTTTGTCAGCGCGGCGGCGGACCCGAGCGGCTACGGCGAGGGGAAGGACCACTTGGACTGGGTCAGCGTCAGCGCTTCCGGCCCGTTCAGCACCACGGTTCCGCTCGGTCTCACGCCCGGGCATGTCGTGACAGCAACGGCAACGGACGACGCCGGCAACACCTCGGAGTTTGGTCTGGCGGTCGAGGTCAACGCGGCGCCGGTGATCGTCCTGGGAGGCGCCCCGGTTGACTACGCGGAGAACGACCCGCCGATCGTCCTGGCTGCGGCCGCAACGGTGACCGACGCCAACTCCGCGAACTTCGCCGGCGGCACGCTTTCCGCACAGTTCGCCTACGGAGGCACGACGGAGGATCGGTTGGGCGTCCGCAACGAAGGCACGGGCGCGGGCCAGATCGGCGTGTCGAGCAACAACGTCACCTACGGCGGGACGCTCATCGGCGCGGTGTTCGGCGGCCATGACGGGGCGACGCCGCTGGCTGTGAATCTCAACGCCAGCGCCACGCCCGCCGCAACACAGGCTGTGCTCCGCAACCTGACGTACGAGAACGTCTCGCAATCGCCCGACACCACCCAGCGCCAGATTGAGTTCGCGCTGACCGACGGCGACGGCGGTCTCAGCAACCAGCCGGTCCGGGCCGTGAACGTGACGGCTGTGAACGACCCGCCTGTGATGGCGGTAAGTGCCGGGCTGACCGTTCCGGAAGGCGGCACAGAGCCCCTCTGCGACACCGAGCTCAAAGCAACCGACGTCGACCTACCGGCGCAGACGCTGACCTTCACCGTGGGGACCGCCCCTGCGAACGGGAAGCTGCTGAAGTCGGGCGAGTCGCAGTTGGGTGCGGGCGGCAGCTTCACCCAGGACGACCTCGACGGCGGGCTACTCTCCTACGCGCACAACGGTGGGGAGACCACAACAGACAGCTTCACCTTCACCGTGTCGGACGGCAACAGCGGCACCATTCCGAGCACGACGTTCACGATCACCGTCACCCCGGTGAACGACCCGCCGGTCGCGGCAAACGACGGCCCCTATGCGGCCCTCCAGGGCAAGGAACTCACGGTGCCGGCGCCCGGTCTGCTCCAGAACGACACCGACGCCGAGAACGCCTCCCTGTCGTCGGTGTGGGCCAGCGACCCCGCCAACGGCACCTTGTCACTCGGCACCGACGGCTTGTTCACCTACGCCTCCAATCCGTTCTTCACCGGGACCGACACGTTCACATACAAGGCGTCCGATGGGCAGGAGTACTCCGAGGAGGCAACGGTAACGCTCTCCGTCGGGGTCGTCTACGACTTCGGTGACGCGCCCGATGCGGCAGGCAGCCCCAAGTACCCCACGCTCCTGGCCAACAACGGCGCGCGCCACGGGCTGAGCGCACTGCGACTCGGGGCCGCCGACACGGACTCCGAGACCGACGGTCAACCCACCACGGGCGCCGACGGCGACGACCTGTCGGCGACCGCTGACGAAGACGGCGTCGGGTTTGCCTCTCCACTCTCCGTCGGGCAGTCGGCAACTGTGGCCGTAACCGCCTCCGGAGCCGGGAAGCTGGACGCCTGGGTGGATTTCAACGCCGACGGCGACTGGCTGGACACGGGCGAGCGGATCTTCAGTGCCAAGCCGGTGGTGGCGGGTCTCCAGTCACTCTCCTGCTCGGTTCCCAGCAGCGGCAAGGTGGGCACCACCTATGCGCGGTTCCGGTTGAGCAGTGCCGGAACACCCAGCCCTGGCGGCCTGGCGGTCGACGGCGAAGTGGAGGACTACCAGGTCTCCCTCGTGCCCGGAGCGGCTGCCTCCCTGGTGTTCACCGTACAGCCCACAACTGCCGTCGCCGGCGTCGCGCTCACGCCCGCGATCAAGGTCGAAATCAGGGACGCCTTCGGCAACCTGAACACAGCAGCGACGAGCCCGGTGACCCTGGAAGTCGGCACCAACCCGGCCGCGGGCACGCTCTCCGGCACAACAACAGTGACCGCGACGGCCGGCGTGGCATCGTTCGCCGGTCTCAGCCTCAACAAGACCGGCACCGGCTACACGCTCAAAGCAAAGGCGACGGGGCTGCCGGACGCCGCCAGTTCGGCGTTCAACATCACTCCCGCTGCTGCTAGGAAGCTGGCATTTACCCAGCAGCCGACCAACGCCGCTGCCGGCGCAGCGCTCTCGCCGGCGGTGAAGGTGGCGATCCAAGACGAGTTCGGTAACACCGTGACCGGCGCCACGAACGCCGTCACGACGGCTCTGGATGCGAACCCGGGCGGAAGCGCGCTCTCCGGGACGACAACGGCGAACGCAGTCGCCGGAGTGGCAACCTTCTCGACGCTGAAGCTCAACAAAGTCGGCTCTGGCTACACGCTGAAGGCGATGGTCACCGGTCTGCCCGACGTCGCCAGCGCCGCCTTTGACGTCACCCCCGGCGCGGCCGCGCTCCTCGAGATCGTGTCCGGCGACGGCCAAAGTGGCGCGAAGGGGCAGCCGCTGCCAGAGCCGTTCGTAGTGCGAGTGACCGATGGTTGGGCCAATCCGGTGTCAGGCGCGCAGCTCTCCTTCACCGTGACCGCCGGGGCGGGCACGCTCGCGGGTCAGCCCGCTGTTACCCGACCTTCCGGTGCCGACGGCAAGGCGAGCGCTACGTTGACGTTGGGCACCGCTGCCGCCCACGAGGTAGCTGTCGCCCTCCCGAACGCGACGCCGGTGACGTTCGTCGCTTCGCTGCGGTCGGCCGACCTCGGCCTCAAGAAGACGGTCGACAACACCACGCCCACCCTCGGGCAGGAAGTCACCTACACGCTGACCGTGACCAACCAGAGCCTGGACACCGCGGCGACGGGCGTCCGGATCACAGACGCGCTGCCGGCGGGCGTGGCCTACGTGCGGCACGACTCAGGCCCCGACTATGACCCGATGAGCGGCGTCTGGAACGTGGGCGACGTGCCGGCGGGAGGCTCGGCCTTTGTGGGGATCACCGCCCGGGTGGAACTCGGCACCGGCGGCCAGACGATCACCAACACCGCGACGATCACCTCCGCCGACCAGGCCGACCCCAACCCAGACAACGATAGCGATGACGCCGCGCTTACGGTACAAGCGGCGGACCTGGAACTGACGAAGGTCGCCACCCCCGAGCCGGTGCAGGCCGGTGAGTCGCTAACCTACACGCTCACGGTGAAGAACACTGGGCCGAGCCCGGCGACAGGACTCAAGGTCGTCGATACGCTGCCGGCGGCAGTGATCACCGTTTCCACGCAGTCGGCCGCAGGGACGTGCGAACTCCGCACGAACGGCGAGGGTCGCCAGGAGGTCGTGTGGACGTTGGCCCGCCTCGCAGTCGGCGCGACGGTGACGGTGACCCTCGTGGTCGAGCCGACAAAGGTGGGCGCGCTCACCAACGAGGCTACCGTGTCCGCCCTGGAAGCCGACCCCAATGAGAAGAACAACCGGGCTCTTGCCGAAACGACCGTGGCGGCAGGCAAGCCCGCCGAGTTGCTGCTGACGGCGGACAGCACCCGGGCGGAAGTGGGCGACTCCGTTACGGTGACGGCCAGCGTCTTCGACAAGCCCGGGAACGCCGTGCCCGGCGTCGCGGTGACACTGACGGTCACGGCGGGCGATGGCAGCCTGACGCTTCCGTCGAGGCTCCCTGCGAGCAACACCGACGAGAACGGGGCACTCGAGGCCAGATTGGAGCCCGTCTCCTTGGGCGCCAACACCGTCAAGGCCGAAGTAACCGGTCTCGACCCGAAGACACTCGACATTCTGGGCGAGTGGCGGTTGACGCTCTCGGCCGGCCGCCAGATTCTCACGATCCCCTTCAAGGACCTGTCGCCCGCAGATGCCGCGGAGCTGTTAGGAATCCCCGGAGAACACCTGAAGCTGGCGACCTACGACCCGGTGGTAGAGAAGTACGTGACCTACCGTGAGCAGCCCTTTGGCTTCGCGTGGGCCCGCGGCTACTTTGGGAAGTTCGACACCGAGCGAACCGTCGCCGTCTCGCAGGGAACACCTGTCACCGACTGCACGCAGCCCGTTGCGGTGCTGTTTGCCGACCAAGGCTGGCAGCTCTTCGGCAACCCCTTCACCCAAGCGCTTGACTGGAACCTGGAGAAGATCCAGTTGCTCGACAACGGAAAGAACAAAGGCGCGCTGAGCACCCTCCTCAGCGGAGAAGACGCGTTGACGCGCAGCGCCGAGCCATACATGTGGGTGTACGACCACCTGGACGCAAACGATCCGTACCGGCTGCTGTGGGACACCCACTACAAGGAGAACCTCCCCGAAGTGCTCCGCGACCGGGCCGTCTCGCGGCTGGAGGCCGGTCAGGGGGCCTTCGCGCTTCTCAACAAGCCCAATTCCGGGTATAGCTTCACCTGCGCCGTGCGGAGCGCTGTTAGCGTTGGCAGCGCGGCGGCACCGGCGTCTGCCGAGGGCGACTGGGCTCTGCCGCTGGTGCTGCAGAGCGGCGAACTGCGCGACGGCGCCAATGCCTGGGGCGTGCGGACGCGAGCCGCCAATGGCTTCCAGCTCGCGGAGCCGCCCGTGATCGAGAACAGCGACGGCGCCTACCTGTCGCTGGGCTTCGCCCCCCCGCAACAGGGCAAGTGGCGGATGGCTACCGGCAGCGGCCGCGCGGCTCTGCTGGCTGCCGACGTGCGCGCGGGAATCGGGACCAAGGCCGACTGGGAAGTGGTGGCGCGAACCAACCGGAGCGCCGCTTCCGCCGACTTGAGCTGGCCGGACCTGAGTAGCCTGCCGAGACGGTACCGCGCCTACCTGGTGGATTTGGAGACAGGCGCCCGCCAGGCGATGCGAACCACAACCAGCTTCCGCTTCCGCACCAACGCCCAAGGGTCCACAGAACGGCGGTTCCGGATCGAGGTGGATGCCACGGCGCAGTCGCGGTTGCAGCTCACCAACGTGACGGTTGTGCCCAGCGGCCGCGGCGCCGGCCTGAGCGTGGCCTTCACCCTTAGCCAGCCGGCCCGGGTGCAACTCGCTCTGAAGAACAGCGTCGGGCGTCCCGTGTATGTCGGCGGTCCCTATGAGAGCGCCGCCGGTGCCGGCGCGGTGGAGCTGACCGGCCGCACCGCGAGTGCCCAGCCGCTAACCCGTGGCGTCTACCTGTTGGAGCTGATCGCCCAAGCGGATACGGGCGAGCGGTTCCGGGTGGTCCGGCCCGTGCCCGTGCGCTAACCGCCGCTCACTGTCAGGCTGCCACGCCGACAACGGTGTCGTCGGCCGGTCGCGGCCTCAGGAACGTCTTCACCGCCAGCCCGGTCAGCACTGCGGAGAGCAGGAGCAGCACGAAGTCGGTCGCCGCCAAGGTGTAGTTGGGCGCCGCAAAGTGCTTCTTCAGGAGGAGAAGCAGGGACGCAGTGGTGGTGGCGATCATGAAGAAGGCCGGCCAAACGACATACCAGTAGGGCTTCCGGGCCCGGGTCAGCCAGGCGGAGACGGCGATGAGGGTCAACGCCGCCAGTAGTTGGTTGGCGGTGGCGAAGACGGGCCACAGAGCGTTGAACGCGTTTCCCCATGCCATGAGCAGCATCAGCGCAACAGACAGGCCCGAGTTGAACCAAGCGGCGCCCAGCACCGGGACTTTGCGGCCCACGATCGCAGTCCAGAACTCCTCGAAGACGTAGCGGTTCAGCCGGATGGCGGTGTCCAGAGTGGTCACGACGAAACCCTCTACCATCAACACCCCGACAACGGTTCCGAGCGCTTTGGGGATCAGGAGCCCGCTCTCCAGAAGGGCGCCGACGCCCAGGGCGAAGGCCAGAATCGGCTTGCCGCTGGCGCCGGGGGCCCCGGGGTACACGACGGTCAGGTACTTGGCGTGGCTGAGACCGGCCCCGACTGCCACGAGGACCATGACAGCCAGCATCGACTCCAGCAGCATCCCGCCGAACCCGACCCGTTGGGCGTCTGCTTCGCTCTTCAGTTGCTTGCAGGAGGTGCCGCCGGAGACAAGCGCGTGGAACCCGGAGATGGCTCCGCAGGCGATGGTGATGAAGAGGACGGGCCAGATCGCGCCGAGGGTGGCTGTGCCGGTTGCCATGTCCGCCATCGGGGCCTGGAACTTCACTCCGCGCAGGCCCGCGCCGAGGCTGGCAAGGAACAGCAGCCCCATGCCGCCGTACAGCAGCAGCACATTGGCGAAGTCGCGCGGTTGCAACAACACCCAGACGGGAAGCCCGGCCGCAATGAAGCTGTAGACGGCAAGCACGACCATCCAGGTCTTCGGTTCCAGCCGCACGGGCAGTTCGAGACCGATGACCACGGAGGCGATGACTGTCGCCCCGGCGATGACGTACGCTGCCCGGGTGTCGAGATTGCGGCGGTACAGGAGATACCCCAGCACCGGCGCGAACAGGGTGAGGAGAATCACGGAGGTGGAGGCAATGCCCCCGACGCGGGCGACGGTCGGGTCGTCGCGGGTCACCGGCAGCAAGGTCTGCGAGGTATCCAGACCGAAGAAGCTCAGCGGGATGGCGGAGGTCAGCGCCTTGGCGGAAGCCGCCAGAAACGCTGAGGTCACCATCACCAGCATCACCAGCAGAAAGAGGATGAACACGAAGAAGCCCACGGGCCCCAGCACCCCGCGGACGGTTTCCGCGATGGACCGGCCGCGCTCGCGCATGCTGACGAAGAGCGACGCAAAGTCGTGTACCGCGCCGATGAAGATGCCGCCGAGGACCGCCCACAGAAACGCCGGCACGACGCCGAACACCAGCGCCATAGTGGGGCCGAGAATCGGGCCCGCGCCGGCGATGGAGGCATAGTGATGAGCGAAGACAATGCCGCACCGGGTCGGCACGTAGTCGCGGCCGTCCTCCAACTCGATGGCCGGCGTCGTCCGCTCCGGGTCAACTCCCAGCTTCTGGGAGACGAACCGACCGTAGCGGTGATAGGCAACGGACAGGGCCACCGTCGCGAGGACAATGGGGACGAGCACGTTCATGCGGAACCTCCACGCTCGTAGGAAGGACGCCACAGCCTTCCCGGGAGAAAGATGGGTCCAGTCTGGCCCAAGCCGACACAGGCCCGTACCGGAAGTGTCAAACCTCGGTTGATCGGCAACCGAGTCCGGTGGCGCGAGCCGAGGGGCGTAGCCTACGGAACCTACCCAAAGGTCGGTGCAAGATGATAACACAACTGTCCGCGTTCAACCTCTGCCTCTCCACGTTCGATGCCGCGGTGCACGCCATTGTCGGGGCGGGCTTCGAACAGCTTGCGGTCTACTTCACCAAGACCCAGTTCCTCAAAGCGCTGCACGAGTTGGATGACTTCGAGGTGGAGGAACTCGCGCACAAAGCCGAGCTGAGCGACCTCCGGATCGCGGCGGTCGGCGGCCCGTCGGACCTGCTGACGAAGGAGGGCACGAGCCAACTGAAACAGGCGCTTCGGGTCGCGGGAGCGCTGGAGGCCGAGGTGTTCGACACTGGCAGCCTCTCGTTCCAGGGCAAAGAACCCGCCCAGATCGACCGCGAGACCCGCCTGTTCTGTGATAACCTCTGCCGCGTCGCGGACGTGGCGGGCGAGCAGGGAATGGTGATCTGCCTCGAGACCCACGGCGGGATGACAGGAACGCCCCAGCGCTGTCTCCAGGCTATGGCGGCGATCAACCACCCCAACGTCGGCATCGGCTTCGACCCGGCGAACCTCGTCTACTACGAAGGCGCCGATCCCTTTGAGGACCTGGACGAACTACTGCCCTTCATCGGCCATGTGCACCTGAAGGACCAAGTGGGCGGCAAAGACGTGGCGAGCTTCCCCACGGTCGGCTCGGGCGAGCTCGACTACGCAAGGCTGCTTGCGCAAGTGATCGAGGGTGGCTACGGCGGCTGCCTCTCCGTGGAGCGGGTCTCGGGCGACACCGACGAGGAGCGAGCCGACGAGTTGGTCAAGGCGTACGAGTTCCTGGCGCAGGCGGGGGGGTAACCGCCGGCGTCAGCCGCTCCGCTGCACCCGCTCGGCGAGGGTCTCCCGACCCCGCAGCCTCGCCGCCGCTCTACTCCGGCGCCGCGTCTTCCTCGCCCCACATGTGGACGTCCTCGTCCCCCCGCGTTCTCGCCGTCGCCCAGAGGTCCTGCTCGTCCTTCTTCGCCCAGTCGTACTCACCGCTTTCCCAGGCGGCATCGGCCAGTTTGGCGTACTCGCGCGACCAGGCGCGCACGGCGTCGCGATGGGTGGTGACGATGGCCTCGGCGCCAGGATGCGTGGCATGGGCCTTGCCCTGCTTGACGGCTTCCTCCAGCCACTGGTTGTGGTCGACGATCATGCACGGCTGCAGCCGGTTCTTGTGCTTGCGGTTGCGCTCGCGGACGGCACAGAAGAAGTCCGACTTCAGCGCGTCGCCCAACGTGCCCCCGCGCGCGTAAATGTCCTTGATGTTGTCTTGCGCAAAGTGCATGAACACACACGGCTCCACATCGCCGCGGTAGTTGAGGTGCAAGTAGAGCTGGCCGCCGGCCATGCAGCCGTCGGTGAGGCACCCGTCGTTCCAGAAGTCGGCCACGAAGATGGGCTTTTGTCGGCGGATCTCCATGGTCCAGGAGCGGATCTGGTCACGCTGTTGGGGCGTCAGCATCAGGTCCAGGTCGTCGTCTTTTCCCACCGGGACGAACATGAAAAACCACCCAAACAGGCAGCCCTTCTCGACCATGTGGTCGATGAATCGCTCTTGCAGATACACGTGGACGTTCCGCCGCGTGGAGGTGGCCGAGAAGCCGAAGAAGACCCCGGCTTCTCGCAGCCGGTCCATCGTCGCCATCACCTGCTGGTAGACCCCCTCACCGCGCCGGGCGTCTGTCTCTTCTTGCCATCCTTCGAGGCTGATGGCCAGCCCGACATTGCCCAACTCGGCCAGCCGCTCGACCACTTTGTCGTCGATCAACGTACCGTTGGTGTAGATCTGGAACGCACAGTCGGGGTGGCTCTCGTAGAGCTCGAAGAGGTCTCTGCGGACGAACGGCTCGCCCCCGGAAATGACGAAGAAGTAGGTCCCCATCTGTTTGGCTTCGTTGATGACTCGATCGATGGTCGCCAAGTCCAGGTGGTCTCCCTGCCGCGGGTACTTGCCGGCATAGCAGCCGGTGCAATCGAGGTTGCAGCGCATCGTCGGGCTGATGACCATCAAGGTAGGGGGCTGGACGCCATGGGCATCTCGGAAGCGCTTCCGCTCGACGCTACCGATCCAGGTGGCGTTGACCGTGAGTGCCTCAATCAGAGAGCGCCGGCAGTTCGGGTGGAGTTGTGTGCTGAGGCGACGAACCAAGTCCAAGGCGGGATGCTTGTTCTCGAACAGCTCGCGCAGTTGCTGCATCTGCGCCCGGTGGTGCGAGGTGCGCGCCACCTTCTCCGCCACCTTGGTCAGGCGGATCAGGCTCCGATCGTCAGACCGCTCCAGCAGTTTCAGGAGTTGGTTTGCCGCTACGCGCGCCGTGGCGCGCTTCATCCCCAGCGGTGACAGGGCGGTCTTCAGGAGAGCAAACGGAGCGAGCTGGGTGGCGCGACGCATGGGCTTGGGCACGTTGTGTACATCCTCGTCGGGGCTGTATGACTGTGGTGGGTTCGTCCCGGAGCAGACCCCGACTGCTCACTGTGCCATCGACCGTTCCCGATGGTCACAGCCGTATTATAGCCGACGCGGGGCGGCGTGGAAGCACGTTGGCCGAAAGACCCGCGTGTCCACGGCCCCGTAGTCCACATGCCTTGCGCAGCCTCGGCGGGGAGGGAAGAATGGAGTCCTGCCGGCGCTCCGGCTGCCCCGGGCTCTCGTGCCCCCGGGCGTCCGCGTCCCGGCCGCGGCAGCAGCCTGGCGCTGCCGCCAAGACAACCCGACCGAGGCTACTTGTTCGCCCATGTCCCCTCCACTCTCTTCCGCAGACCTTCCTCGTTCGCTCTGGGTGGACATCGACTGCGCCGCCCTGGCCCACAATCTCCACCAGGTGCAGCGCCTGCTTTCACCGGCGACGCGCCTCATGGCGGTCGTCAAGGCGGACGGCTACGGGCACGGCGCCGTCGCAGCGGCGCGGACGTTCGTCGAGGCGGGGGCGCAGTACCTCGGGGTCTCGACGGTAGAGGAGGCGATTGCACTTCGGGAGCACAACGTCGAGACGCCGATCCTCTGTTTCATGCCGCCGTTGGCGGACCAGGCGGACCACGCCCTCGTGCACGGGATCACGGTCACGGTCTACGCGCGCGAGCAGGTGGCCGCCCTCGTGGAGTCGGCGAAACGGCGGGGCAAGCAGGCCCGGTGCCATCTGAACGTGGACACCGGCATGGGGCGCCTTGGACTCGCGCCAGACCGGGCGGCGGCGCTGGCGCGCGAGCTGACCCAGCAAGACGAGATTGACTTCGAGGGAATCTACACCCACTTCGCCACTGCCCAGAAGCGCAATGCCGCCCCCCCGCTTCAGCAGTGGTTCCGGTTCCGCGAGCTGCTGGCGCAGTTGGCGCGAGGGGGCATTGCCCCACCCCTTCGTCACTGTGCGAACAGCGGCGCGCTCCTGCGGTTGCCGGAGTGCCACCTCGACATGGTCCGCTTAGGCACCCTGCTGTACGGCGACTGGCCGGCACCGTTCTTGCAGCGCCCCGACATGAAGCTGCTGAGTGCCTTCAGTCTGCGCGGGCGGATTGTGGCCATTCGCGACCTGCCGGCCGGCGCCTCGGTGGGGTACGGCTCCGAGTGGCAGGCAGCGCGGCCGAGCCGCCTCGGAGTCGTCCCGGTGGGCTGGGCGGACGGGCTGTCCCTGGCGCCCCACGCGCGCACCCCCACCCCGGGTGACGTTTTCCGCCGGGCCGCGCGTGACCTGGCAAGCGCCCGCACAGGCCGCTTCCTCCTGAGGGGCGAGGCGCAGGCGCCCATCGTGGGTCGCATTGGCATGCAGGCCACGAGCGTGGACCTGACGGACCTCCCCGGCGTGCAGGTCGGCGACGTGGTTACCATCCCCTGCCGGAAGACGGCAGTGCCCGGGCGGGTACCGCGCGTCTACAGCGCGCCCACAGAGGCTACCGGGAGCGACAACTCCGGCTGAGGGAGTGCCCGTGCGGAGGACGCCATGGACTGACGAAGAAGCGGCTTCACGCTGGTTGAGCTACTGGTCGTCATCAGCATCATCGCCATCCTGACCTCGATCCTGTTCCCGGTCTTCGCGCGGGCGCGCGAGAAGGCGCGGTAGACGGCGCGCCTGAGCAACGAGAAACAACTGAGTCAGGCGTTCCACATGTACGTGAACGACTACGACGGGATCTTCCCCGGCGCCCCGGCCGCTCCCTCGGGCGCAGGCGTCTACGACGGCTACTTCAACGTGGACACCTACCGTGACCCAGTGCGGCGCCGGCACCCTGAAGGAGCCGTGTACGCATTCGTGGATGGGCATGCGAAGTGGGAACGCTGGTCGGATGAGGCGACGTGGGCGAACTGCACGCTGAGGGTGCCGTAAGCCGCTCGCTTCGTCGGCTGCGGCCCTGGGTGCGCTGGGGACTGGGCTAACTGCGCTGCGCCAAGACCAACTCGCTCAGGTGACACACCCGCACGTCCAGCCCTCGTCGCCGCACCCCATGCCGCAACTGGACCAGGCACGCCGGACACGCCGTGACCAGCAGGTTCGCGCCGGTCTTCGCCACGTTGTCCATCTTCCGCTCCAGCACCTGCATAGACAAATCATAGTGCCCCAGCGCATACGACCCGGCGCCGCCGCAGCACCAGTCGGCCTCGGGCAACTCGCGGTACTCGACGCCGGGCAGCGACTTCAGGAGTGCCCGCGGCTCCTTGACCAAGCCCTGCCCGCGGACGGCGTGGCAGGGGTCGTGGTAGGTGGCGACCAGCGGTTTCCCCTCTGCGCCGAGAAGTGGGGTCGGCTTGGTTGGGGGGGGCAGCGTGTTGCCCAGGATCTCCACCGCGTCGCGAGTGCGGGCCGCCAAGGCGCCGGCACGGGTCCGGGACGCGTCCGGAAGATCCGGCAGCTCGGGGTACTTCTTCAGAAACGCGGCGCAGCTTGCGCAGTCGGTTGCCACGGCGTCGAACGCTTCCGGGTCGATCAGCTCGAGGTTGAGGCGAACGAGGCGCCGAGTCGCAGCCGGGTCGCCGTACGTGTAAGCCGGGACGCCGCAGCAGCGGTTGCTGAGCACGGTGACCGTCTTGCCCAACTGCCGGAGAACGGCAAAGGTGGCCTCGGCCGCGTCCGGGCACAGAAGGTCCATTCCGCAGCCGACGAAGTACGCCAACCGCAGGTCGCCGGCGCCCTCATACGTGTCCGGCTTCACCCGCTCCCGGAAGGAGAAGCGCGGGAGGCGCTCGACCAGGTCCTCAGCCCGGGGCAGCTCGTGCACGAAACTGCCAAAGCCCCGCAGCATACCCAGCGCGCGCGCTGCCTTGAACAGACCGGTGTTCTTGCCCACGGCTGCAGCCTTCGCGGCAAGGCGGAGGCGCCCGAGGTGTGGCAGCAACTCGTCAAACAGGAGGCGGTGAACGGGGCTGCGGCCAACGCGCTCAAAGTACTCCCCGCGGGCCTCGGCCAGCAGGTCAGCCGTCGGCACTTTGGGGAAGCAGTTGGCCGTGCAGGCGCCGCAGCGGAGGCAGTTGAAGAGCGGCTCTTCCAGCTCCCGCGTCCAGTCGAGTCGCCCCTCGATAAGCGCTCGCAGCAGCGCCAACCGGCCGCGGGCGACGCCGGACTCGTGCCCCGTGGCACGGAAGATCGGGCAGGCAGCCTGGCAGAAGCCGCACTTGTTGCACTGGGCGATGTCGTCGTAGTGGGAGCGGAGGCTCATTTGGAAACTCGGAGAGGCGGATGAGTCAGGCGGCGAAGATGTTGTCGGGATCGAGCTGTGCTTTGAGGGCGCGAGCGAGTCGCCACTCCGGCTGAAACAGTTCTCCCATACGGTATCCGTCGGACAGATTGGCGGGCGCCCGTTCGAGGACGGCGTGCCCGTTCGCGTCGGCTGCTATTCGGTGCAGTGCGCACCACGCCTCTTCGGGAAGACTGGCTGCTGCCGCGAGGAGGCGGCCGCAACCGAAGTCGGCGAGCATGTCTGGTGCCGGCCAAAGAGCTTGTGCTTGCGGAACGAATCCGCACAGCGCGTCGAGTGGCGCGTCAACGCGCAGCAGGGCAGGGGCCGACTGTAGACGCGCAAAGACGGTCGCGAAGGCGTTCTCGCCAGGCGCGTAGGTTCGGCGGTCCAGACGAGACCAGCCGCGCTCTGCGAGGCGTGACCTCGTTCGTGAAAGCTGCGCCTCGACCATCTCGGCGAAGCCCTCGTAGCCGACGTGCAGGCGCCAGTCATCCTCAGTACCGGTCGGCGTTGCTGCCAGATAGGTGGGGTCGAGGGTGGAGTCGAGCAGGGCAGCGGCTGCAGCAGCGCACGCTTCCCACGGGCCGCGCGCCTGCAACGCGACGGACTGCTCTGGCAACGGCAGCGTGCGGAATGTCAACTCGGTGAGAAGCCCGAGTGTCCCTGCCGACCCGCAGAGCAAGCGCGTGAGGTCGTAGCCGGTCACGTTCTTGACGACGCGACCGCCAGCGACGATCAGCTTCCCCGTCCCGGAGACGAACTTCAGCCCCAACAGCAAGTCGCGCGGCGCGCCGTACCGTAGCCGATCGGGGCCGCAGACGTTGAGGGCTGCGACGCCGCCGAGGGTGCAGCGGTCGTTCAGCGGGGGGCGGAGCGGCAACCACTGGTTGTGTGCGGCGAGGGCGGCCTGCAGGTCCGCAAGTGGCATCCCTGCTTGGGCGGTGACAACTTGGTTGACGTGGTCGTGCTCAACGAGGGCGGAGAGCCGCGTGGTGCGCAGGCGGATTGCGTTGCCGAGTGAGCTGGCGGCGCGGCGGCCGTTGCCTTGGATGAAGAGCGCGGCTCTGTCTTGGCAGGCTTGGCGGATGAGGGCGCAGGCTTCGGCAACGGTCGCGGGGGTGAATTCAGCGGTCTGGAGACTTCCGGTCGTAGCAGCCGCGCGGTCGGAGACCCTCGCCGAGCCAGCCTCGCCAGTGGCGGGCGCCGGCACGATCTTGCCCGGGTTCAGCAGGTTCTTTGGGTCGAGGGCGCGCTTCACGGCGCGCTGGAACTCCAAGTCGTCTTCCGAGCACACCATCCGCATGGCTTTGCGTTTCTCGGTCCCGATGCCGTGCTCGCCGCTGATGGTACCGCCGAGCGCTACGCAGGCTTCCATGATCTCCCAGCCGGCCTGCTCGACCCGGCCAACCTGGTCTTCGTCGCGGGAGTCGAAGAGGAGCAACGGGTGCAGGTTGCCGTCGCCCGCGTGGAAGACGTTGCCGACGAGCAAGTCGTGCTTCCGCGCGATCTCGCCCACGCGCGCCAGCGCCTCCGGCAGCTTCGAGCGGGGCACAGTGCAGTCGTTGACGAGGTAGTTGGGAGCCAGCCGGGCGACAGCCCCGAAGGCGCCCCGGCGGCCCGCCCACAGCAGGTCACGCTCGGCCGCGTCCTTTGCACGGCGGACGTCGCGGCAACCGTTCCGTTCGCAGAGCGCCATGATCCGCTGCGCCTGGCCGTCCAGACCGGCAGCCGGCCCGTCGACCTCGATGATCAACACCGCTGCAGCGTCCAGCGGATAGCCGCACTTCACGCTCTTCTCCACGGCCTCCAGCACGGGCGCGTCCATCATCTCCAGCGTCGCCGGCACGATCCCAGCGGCGATGATGTCCGATACCGTCTGCGCGGCCGAGGCGAGGTCGTCGTAGACGACCAGCAGCGTCACCACCGACTCCGGCTTGGGGAGGAGGCGCACCGTCACCTCGGTGACAATGCCCAACGTCCCCTCGCTGCCAACCATCAACCCGCGGAGGTCGAGCCCGGGCGGGTCGAGCGCCGGGCCGCCGAAGGCTTGCACTTCGCCGTCGGGCATCACGGCGGTCATGCCCAGGACGTGGTTGGTGGTGACGCCGTACTTGAGGCAGTGCGGCCCGCCCGAGTTCTCGCCGAGGTTCCCGCCGAGGGTCGCCACCTTCTGGCTGGCCGGGTCGGGGGCGTAGTAGTAACCCAGCGGCGCCAGCGCATTCTGCAGTTCGAGGTTGGTCACGCCCGGCTGGGCGATGGCAAGGCGGTTCCCCTTGTCGAGGGCGAGGATCCGGTTGAGCCGGGCGAGGCTGAGCACGACACCGCCGGCCGCGGTCACGCTGCCGCCCGACAGATTGGTCCCGAAGCCCCGCGGCACGAAGGGCACTCCGGCTGCGGCCAGGGCGCGCACCACCGCGGCCGTCTGCGCCGTGTCGGCAGGGAAGACGACCGCCTCTGGTCGCGCGCTGGCCAGGGAGCCGTCGTACGAGTAGACCTCGGCGTCGGTCTCGCCGGCCGCCACGTGCTGACGACCAACGAGCTGGCGGAGGCGCGCGAGAAGCTGTGCGTCAACCATGGCAGGAGGGCCCGCTCAGAGGACCGCCTTTGCCGCTTCCCGGATCTGCTTGATCTTCCGGTTCACATCGGCCGCCTTGCGGTCGACACTGTTCCCGAGCATCACCGTGCGGTTGAGGAGGTCCAGCGACTTGGCGCACATGTCCTTGCTGTAGTCCATGCGGCAGTCCGCGTTCTCCTTCAGGTTGTAGGGGTTGAGGGCTTCGTGAGGCGCGCCTTTGTGCTGGAAGAGCGGGTCCCATTCGGTGTAGATGTGGCGGCCGGTCTTGCCGGCGATGCCGCCGCCGGCCAGTTGCGCGAACTGCTCCGCCTGCTCGATGGTCGGCAGCGTGTACATGACGTGGGTGCCGCACTCCCAGTCGAGGCTGTTGGCCTTGACCGGCTTCAGCCCGGTGTCGGCGGTGGCGTCGAGGACCTTCTTCTTCTGCTTCTGCAGCGTGCGGATCAGCGCCGGCAGCCGGTCGAGTTGGGCGTTGAGCATGGCGCCTTCCAGTTCCGAGGCGCGGGCGCCGTTGAAGGCGAAGTGCTCCACCCACTCGTCGCGCCCTTCCCAGTAGAAGCCGCAGCAGTCGACAGCGCAGCGGATCCGGTGGAAGAATCGCTCCTCGTTGGTCACCACGCAGCCGCCCTCGCCGGCAGTCATGTTCTTGTAGTAGTTGAAGCTGAACGTGCCGACGTGCCCAATGCTGCCGAGCATCCTGCCTTCGTACCCGCCGCCGACGGCCTGACAGGCGTCTTCCACCACGAACAGGTTGTGCTTCTTCGCCACGCGCATGATCTTCTTCATAGCGCACGACATGCCCCACATGTGCACCGGGATGACCGCCTTCGTCCGCGGCCCCACCGCCGCCTCCAGCGCCTTCGGATCCAGCGTGATGGAGGCATCGATGTCGACGACGACTGGAATCGCGCCCACCGCCAACACGGAGATCGCCGACGCCATGTACGTGCAGGCGGGCACGATGACCTCATCCCCCGGCCCGATCCGCAGCCCGACCAACGCTGCGGTGATCGAGTTCGTCCCGCTGGCCGTCATGACGACGTGCTTCACGTCGAGGTACTTCGCGTACCGCTCCTCGAACCGGTTGCATTGGCTGCCGATGCCGTAGCGGAACACCTTCCCGCTAAGCAGTACCTGCGCAATTTCGTCGATCTCTTTCTGTCCGACTCGAAGCATCTCGTAGCTCCTTTGGAGTGTGCCGGCGCAACGCCGCTTCTCGCCACTGGCGACTCTCTGAAGCGCGGTGGAGAACAGTAGTTTACCCGCCCCCGGGAGCAGTTGGGGTCTGCGTTGTGAGCGGACGCAAAGCGGTGTAGACAAAGGAGCTGCTCCTCCCGGGTGACGCACCCCAGAAAGGGTATTCGTCCGCGTTGTCGAATTCCAGGGCCGGAGCGGGGCGGCCGGTTGCTCGCCCTCGCGCGTCTGAGAACGACAAGGCTACGCAGTCGCCCAACCCCAGGAGGTGGAACCACCCATGAAACTCGTCCGCACCGCCTGCCTCCTCCGCCCCGAAGTTCAGAAGGGCGAGCTCACCGACGCCATCTTTGCCGCCGACTTCGGCGACCTGATCGCCGGTCAGGCGCCTGAAGTCTACCAAGAGGCGTCGGTCTTCTTCCGCAACACGCACCCCGCGCAGCAGTTGCGGAAAGTCGTCACGACCGTCTTTGAGCGGCTGACCTCGAAGAAGGAGAGCGGCGCGTGCCTCCGGCTGAGCACCGGGTTCGGCGGCGGCAAGACGCACACGCTGATGGCGCTCTATCATCTCGCCAGAAACATCGACGACACGACGAGGGGCACGGAGTTGCTGCCTGCGGCCGGCCGACCCAAGCAGGTGGCAGTCGCCGCCATCGATGCCTCGAAGTTCGGCGCCACGGTATGTGGGCGCCATGGCAACCTGCAGACCCACAGCCTCTGGGGCGAGATCGCTTTCCAGTTGGGTGGGAGCGAAGGGCACAAGCGTGTCAAGTCAGTCGATGATCCCGAAACCGGCCCGGACGCGGCACTTGTACGGAAGATGCTTCCGAGTGGCCCAGTGCTCCTTCTCCTGGACGAGTTGGTCGTGTACCTGGCGCAGCTCACCGAGCGAGGTCAGAACGCGCTGCTCTCGTTCGTCGGTCAGTTGATGTCGGAAGTGGGCGCGCGAAGACAAGCCGTGTTGGTGGTCACCGATCCGTCCGACCAGCGCGCCTACATCAAACAGTCGCAGCAACTCAGGTCTCTCTCTGTGAAGGAGAAGCAAGAAGCCGAGGCAGCCGCGACGCTGGACGACGTGCTCGGCCGGAAGATGACCGACCACGACCCCATCGGCAAAGAAGCGGCACAGGTGATCGCGCGCAGGCTGTTCGAGTCCGTCGATCGGGACGCGGCGGAGGCGGTCTCCTCTCAGTACTTCGACGCCTACGCCCGGATTGCGAAGGAACATCCGGGGACACTGCCGCGAGAGGCAACGTCCCCGGACTATGCCCGCCGGATCGTCGACTGTTACCCCTTCCATCCCCGGCTGCTGGATACAGCGCAGGAGCGCCTGGGAGCGTTACAGGCGTTCAACAAGAGCCGGGGCACACTTCGCCTTTTCGCCCGCATTCTGCGCGATGTCTGGGAGCAGGAGCTGGAACTGCCGCTCATCACCGCTGGCGACCTCGATTGGCGCAGCCAGCGAATTCAGGCCGACTTGCTCCAGCGGCTGAACCGCGATCCGTTCATGGCAGCCGTTACGGCCGACCTCGAGCGACACGCGGGCGAGCTTGATGACGACTTCGAGACCGATAGCCACACGCGCGTTGCCTCTGCCCTGCTGTTAGAGAGCCTCCCGCTCACGGGCTCCAGCGGCATGGACCACGCCGAGGTGACCCTCGCTACGCTCCGCCCCTCCGAGGCCGGCACCGAGCCAGCCGAAGCCCTGGATCGACTGCTCAAAGCCTGTTGGCACACCTACCCGAACGAAACGGGTACGCGCTGGCAGTTCCGCTACGAGCCGAATGTGAACAAGCTCATCGAGGAGCGCGCCGCGCAGGTCGAGTACGAAGACGCCAAGGCGGCGGTTCTCTCGCTGGCGCAGGATTACTTCGGCGGGAAGACGTTCTCGCTCAACGCGTGGCCCGCTTCGCCTAAACAAGTGCCCGACCGCGCTCAGATGACGCTCGCTCTCTGCGACTCGGACGACCTCGCGCAGCGCGTCTGCGAGTACGCCGACGATGCCGACGCGGAGAAACCGCTGCGCCGGCGGTTCACCAACTCGCTGGCGACTGTCTGCCCCACCGCCGAGCAACTGGGGAGCGCCATCGCTGCCGCCCGGAAGAAGATGGCGGCGGAGGACCTCGCCAAGGAGAAGAAGGAGGAGAAGCTCGTCAAGCAGCAACTCGACAAGGTGCTGCCGGACCTCCAGCGGAACGCCGGCATTGAGACCGGCCGGGCCTTCTGCCGGGTCCTCCGGCCGGGGGGGCGCTTCTTCACACTGGACGAGAAGTACATGGTGTCGGAGGAGGGTGCGCTTCAGAAGCCCCGCGGTCAGACCAACCTCAAGCAGTTTCTGGACGACAACAAACTCGTCTACGGACCGACCGATGTGCTCGACCTTGATTTGTTTCTCGGTCGCGTCGTCAGTGGGGCCACGCCAAGCGTGGACCACGCAGGCGCCTTCCTCGCCAGCGCCATCCACGAACGCGCGCTATCGGTGGGCGGGCTGAAACTCATGATGGACGAAGAGATCGTCCGCCGGTCGATTCTCCGGGCGGTCGAGAAAGGAAAGCTCGTCGTCCGGCTGGCCAACGGGTCGGTCTTCGACGATAAAGGCTGCGTCTCCGGCGAGGGGGGAGCCCGCACCCGCACCGCAAACAAGCTGACCAGCCTGAAGCTGGAAGCCGACGTACTCGTGGCGCCACCCAACGCCGAGTGCGTCAAAGGCTGGCTCCATGAAGACAAACCCGAAGACTCCCGCAAGCTCGGGGTCCTCGGCGGCGGCGAGCTGCCCCCACCGCCCTACGTTCCGTCCATTGTCGAGAGCTGGGAAAGTGTCGTGTCGCTGGCCGCCGACCGACCACTCAAGACCTTGACGCTCCGCGCCGAGTCCGCGGACGAAGGCAAGTCCCTGGCACAGCTTGCCCAGCCCCTGAGCGCAAAGCGCTTGGAGGTCGACGTGGGGGTGAGTGGAAAGCTGAAGGACGGCGGCACGCTCAACTTCAGCGCCTCTGGCCTGAAACTGAGTCACCCACTGAAGCCCTTGGAGGAGGCTGCCAAGCTGTTCCGCGCATGCGCCGACGGCGCCGAGTATGAAGCCAGGCTCCTGCTGGACTTTGGCGACGAGGGTCGGTCTGGCATGGCCGACTCGCTGGAGCAGGCGAAGGGAAAGGCGTCCGATGCCATCCAGGTTAGCGCCACATTCGGCGAACCGCCAAGTTGAGAAGCCAGCCCAAACCATCGCAGCACCCGCCATGAAACTCCGCGACGCCCCCTTCGCACTCCGCCTTGTCAGAAGGAAAGACGGCACCGCCGCCATCCCCTATCGCCGGCGACTGGACGACCACGGCCGGGACCGACTTCAGAAGGTGGCTGCCCTGTCGCCTCTGGCCTACACCTCGGGGTTGCCGCTCTTGCGAGCAGCGGTGCAGGGGAGCCGGGGAGCCGCGAAGCCGGGGAGCGCGAAGCTCGCGCCCGGCCCGTTCCTGCCGTTGGACCATGACTGGGGGGCGCGCGTTGCCTGCTACGCACTGGTGGCTGCCGGGCTGAAGAATGGCGACCGGCTCACCAAAGCCGCCCGGAACCTCCGCGAAGCCGACCCCGCCGAAGCGAGCTGGTGGCTGGGCCGGATCACCCGCGAGGATGGGAGGGCGCTGCGGGCGTTACGGATTCTGACGGAGGCTGTACAATAGGCGGGCGTGGCCGCCTCCCAGAGATGATTGCTGTATGATCACCAAGATCGAAGCACGTAACTACAAATGTCTGCGCGCAACGTCGCAGCGCATTCGGCCATTTCAGGTACTGGTCGGGCCAAATGCCAGCGGCAAGAGCACGTTCTTCGACTCGGTCCTGTTCCTGTCGGATCTGCTGGCGACGGATTTGGAGCAGGCTGTCCGCTCGCGCGCCCGCACCGTGCAGGAACTGACGTGGGGGGCGGAGGGGACTCGGTTCGACGTGGCCGTGGAGCTTCGGTTGCCGACGCCGGTGCGCGACAATGGCGCTGGCTCCTTCACGCACTGTCGCTACGAAGTCGCCGTCGACACCCACCCCCAGGAAGGGAGTCTGCGGATCCTCACAGAGAACTTCTTCTTGCTCAAAGAGCCGCGACCGAACGCCACCGGGCAGGGCGTGCTTGAGCTCTTCCCGCTGGAACCTGCCTCGCCCGCGCCGATTGTCCTCGAGCAGGGCAAACACACCCCCAAGGGGTGGCGCAAAGTGATCTCCCGAAAGGCCGAGGGGACTTCCTACTTTCGTTCCGAATCCACCCTGTGGAACTTCCCCATGAAGCTCGCGCCACTGAAGCCGGCCCTGGGGCAGGTGCCGGAAGAAGAGCGCTTTGGCGCGGCGAATTGGGCCAAGCAAGTCCTGTCCGGGAATGTTCGGGCGTTAGCGCTCGACAGTCGCGCAATGCGCGCGCCCTGTCCGCCCGACGTTCCGCGCACGTACCTCGCCGACGGGTCCAATCTCCCCATTGTGCTGAAGGATTTGGTCGAGCCCGAGTCGGTGGCAGCCCGGCGCTGGGTGGAGCACCTGCGAACGGCCCTCCCCCGCTTGCGAGGGGTAACCGTGGCGCAGCGGGAGTCAGACAACCATCCCTATCTGGTAGCCGAGTTTGCGGGCGGTCTCCGTGTGCCCTCGTGGCTGCTGTCCGATGGAACGTTGCGGTTGTTCGCACTGACGCTGTTGGCCTACCTTCCCCCGGCGCACCAGCATGTCTACCTGATCGAAGAGCCGGAGAATGGAATCCACCCCAGGGCCGTGGAGACGGTCTACCAGTCTCTGTCCTCGGTGTACGCTGGCCAAGTGCTGCTGGCGAGTCATTCGCCGTTGCTCCTTGGCCTTGCCAGTCTGGATGATCTGCTTTGCTTCGCCCAGGCTCCCAGTGGCGCGACCGCCATTGTCTCCGGTTCCGCGCATCCGGCGCTGGTGAACTGGCAGCGGGAAACGCCTCTCGAAGTGCTCTACGCGGCGGGTGTGTTGGGGTGACGCGATGAAGGACTTGATCGTCCTCCTGGCGGACAAGGACGCAGAGAACGCACTCCAAACCCTCTTGCGCGAACGCACCGACGCTCTCGGGATCCGACCTCTCGAGTTCGACGTGTTTGCACACCCGCAGCACGATCCTGGCGTCCTTCGCGACGCCCCTGCCCTTCTCCGGGCACGCCAACCCGGCTACCATCGCGCGCTGGTGCTCCTCGACCGAGAAGGATGTGGACGGGAACAGCAGGCGCGTGCCGAGCTTGAAGACGAGATTCAGCAGCGGCTGAACCAGTCAGGCTGGGCGGACCGCTCTGCCGTGATCGTCCTCGACCCGGAACTCGAGAGCTGGGTCTGGCAGCCTACCTCTCGCGTTGCGCAGGTTCTCGGCTGGAAAACCTGGCAGGAGCTGTCGGCCTGGGCAAGCAAATCAGGGCGCTGGGAAGACGGTGAAGCCAAGCCTTCTCGCCCCAAGGAGCTTATGCAGGCGGCGCTTCGGGAGAAGCAGATCGCCTGGTCCTCGTCGCTGTTTGCCCAGCTTGCACAGTCCGTCTCCACACGCCGATGTGCCGACCAGCAGTTCGGCCGCTTGGTGGAGGTGTTGCGCTGCTGGTTTCCTCGCCAGGCGTTGATTCCATGAGCTCCCCCGCCCGCCCCCGCCTCCTCATCGAAGACTGGCTCCCCGCCAACGCTATCGGTGTGGAGTGTATGCGGGAGCGGGCTACCGGCCAGCAGCCGCCGGATAAGCGGCTCCACGTCTGGTGGGCGCGACGGCCGTTGACAGTGTCCCGGGCGGCGGTGTTGGGGAGTCTGCTCCCCGCCGACTTCGACCGGGCGACGTTTGAGCGGCTGTTGGGGTTCTATGGCAGTGGCGAGCAGATCGTGGCGAACGACCTCCTGCTCGCGCTGGCGCGAGACGCCGGTGGGCGCAGGATCGCGAACCCCCAAGGACCGCGTGCCTTCAGCGCTTATGTGGAGCCCCGAGATTTCGAGGCAGCGCGCCGAGCCACGGCGGAGCTTTGGGGCGATCAGGTCACGATCATCGACCCCATGGCCGGCGGCGGCTCGATTCCCCTCGAAGCCGCGCGTTGCGGCGTCAATGTGATCGCAAACGAGTACAACCCCGTCGCCTGCTCGATCCTCGAAGCGACGGTGGACTACCCATTCCGGTTCGGACCCGAGCTGGCGGAGAAGGCGCGCCACTGGGGGAAGATCTGGCGGGAGCGCTTCGTGGAGCGGATGGAGCGATTCTACGAAGTCGATGGCATCGTCCCCGCCTACACGTACTTGTTCGCCCGCACCGTCCCCTGTCCCGACACCGGGCACCCGACGCCGCTGGTGCCCGATTGGCATCTGTTGAAGCCCAAGTCCGGCGTGCCCCTCGCTGCAGAACCTGTACCAGCGAGTGCCGTGGGGCGGATGTGCCGGTGTGCGGGTGCGCAGGGGAGCAGGTGGGCGGGGGAGCGGGTGAGCAGGGGGGCAGGGGAGCGGGTGAGCAGGGGGGCAGGGGAGCAGGGGAGCAACGGTGCGGGGGTGCAGCTCTACGCCAGTCACCAGCCGGACTGCCCGCACGTCGGGAACGGACTGTGGACGATACGGGTGCGCGAAGTCGGCAAGGGCGCCGGGCAACTGCGGCAGCCGCCGGCGCCGACCTACGGCCGCGGCAATGCCACCTCGCTCTTCACTGGCACGCCCATCCCCGGCGACTACATCAAAGCCATGGCCCAAGGAACTCCTGGAGTTCCACAAGGCAAGCTGGGCAGCCAGCTCTACGTCATCGCCACCAAGGCCACCACCAAACTCAACTTCCGCGCGCCGGAGAAGACGGACCTCGACGCGCTGGCGGCGGCGGAGACGGAGCTGCAGCGGCTGCGGCCGGGGTGGGAGCGGGGGAATGTGATTCCGACGGAGGGAATCCCCGAAGGTGAGAAGACCAAGGAGCCGCTCCGCGTAGGCCACACCACCTGGGCGTCTCTCTTCTTCCCCCGCCAACTCCTGGCCCTGGGCGTGCTGGTGGAGGAGCTCCGGGAACTGCGGGAGGAGATTGTCGAAACGGAAGGGGAGGAAGTCGGGGAGGCGGTGGGGCACTTGCTGGCGGTGGTATTGGACAAGTCGGCGAACCACTGTTCTTACCTTGCTTCTTGGCACGCTCCGCGACAGGTCATGCGAAGCGTCTTCGATCGGCATGACTTTTCCTTCAAGCCCACCCACGCGGAGATGGCGCCTTGCGTCGCCGGTGCCGGCTTGGCGTGGGCGATCGCCAACGTCTTAGACGCCTACGGGAAGTTGGCGAAGCTGCCGCGAAGCGAGGCGGCCGCACCTGCAACCATCACCAAAGGCTCCGCGACGAGCCTGTGGGAGGTGGAGGACGGCAGCCTGGTGGCGGTAGTGGTGGACCCGCCCTACGCCGACAACGTGCAGTACTCCGAGCTGGCCGACTTCTTCTACGTCTGGCTGAAGCGCACCCAGGGCCACCGCCGGCCGGAGTGGTTCTCGACGTACCTGTGCGAGCACGACGAGGAAGCGGTGGTGAACGTCGCTCGGGTTCGCAGCGGGGAAGGGCTTGGTCAGACCGATTGGTCCGATCCGACCGATCCGACGGATCCGACCGATGCGACTCCTCGCCAGCGCGCACAGGCCTTCTACCAACGCCTGATGGGCGACGTCTTCGCGGAGTGCCACCGCGTCTTGCGCGATGACGGCGTGCTGACGGTCATGTTCACCCACAAGCAGCAGAGCGCGTGGGCGGCGCTGTTCGAGTCACTGATCGCCGCTGGCTTCACCATCACCGCCACCTGGCCGGTGCAGACCGAGAGCCAGCACAGCCTGCACCAGGCGCAGAAGAACGCGGCGCAGAGCACGGTGCTGCTCGCTTCGCGGAAGCGGGTGGGCGGGGGAGCGGATGGGCGGGGGAGCGAAGTGGGGTACTTCGATGAGGCGATGCAGGCAGCGATTCGGGAGGCGGCGCAACGGGCGGCGGCTCGGATGCGCGAACAAGGGCTGAACGCGGTGGACCAGTTGGTAGGGGCGTTCGGGCCGGCCATGGAGGTCTTCACCCGGTACGCCGAGGTCCGCACCGACACCGGCGAGGTGGTGCGTGTTGAGCAGGCGATCCAGGTGGCGGCTGACGCGGTGATCGACTGGCGGGTCGAGCAATTAGCCGCCCGCGGACTCGACGACGTGGACGCCGAGAGTCGGTTCGCCCTGCTCTGCTGGGATGTCTTAGGCGCGGCCGAGTTCCGGTTCAATGAAGCCATGCTGCTGGGCCGCTCGGTCGGCATGGACGTGCAAGCATTGAAGGACGCGGGGCTGGTGAAAACCAGTGGCGACAAGGTGACGCTGCTGTCGGCCAAGGAGCGCCGCCGCGATCGCGCACTGCGCGACGAGCAGGTGAGCATGGGGGCGGATGTGCAGGTGGGCTGGGGTGCGGCTGGGCAGGGCAGCGGCTCATCCGCACACCCGCCCACCCGCTCCCCTGCCCGAAAGCGCACCCGCACCTCCGCGAGGAAGGTTCACCCGAACGACCACGCTTTCCACACCGCCCTCGACGCCTGCCACGCCCTGGCGCTGAAGTACGCCGAAGGCGGCGGCGAGCAAGCCGGCATCGGCGCCGCCCGCGGTCTGGCGCGGCAACAGGGGTGGACGGCCGAAAGCCCGTGCGGCAAGCTCATGACCGCGCTCGTCCACGCCGCCCCCGAAGCCGTCCGCCTCCCCGGCGACAGCAAGACGGCAGCCGTCGACTTCCCCGAGTTCCGTGCCTGGCACGCCCTGCTCCAGCCGCTGTTCGGCGCCGAACCACCGACGTGGGAGAAGAAGAAACCGGCCCAGTTGGCGATGTTGGAGGAGTGAGCGGGCGTGCGGATGAGCGGGTGGGCAGGGGAGCGGGGGGGGGCGGCGTAGTAAGAGGCACACGGAAGAATGGAGGCCGTTGACGATGGTGAAGACGCATAGGGACTTGGAGGTGTCCCAACTGGCGTTTGAGACCTCGATGGAGGTGTTCCGGCTATCAAAACAGTTTCCGCAACAGGAAACCTATTCGTTGACGGCTCAGATTCGGCGGTCGTCGCCGTCGGTCAGCTCCAACATCTCCGAGGGCTGGCGCAAGCGCAGGTATGAGGCCGCCTTCGTCAGCAAGCTCAACGACGCCGAGGCGGAAGCCGCCGAGACGCAGACATGGCTCGAATACGCCGAAGCGTGTCAGTATGCCGCCCCGGACGAAGTCAAGCCGCTGTACGAGAAATACGACCACGTCATTGGGATGCTGGTCAACATGCAAAACAACCCGAAACCGTGGCTCCTGCCATCGCGTCGATAGGTGCATCGTGCCCACCCGCTCCCCAACTCCCCCGCCCACCGGCTCACCCGCACACCGGCTCCGCTCGCACGACTGGCCGCGCTTCCTCGAAGGTCCCGATCCGGACCTCCGGGACCGGCTGTACGTGCCCGGTCTGAAGTGCGCCGTCCGCTACGACCGTTGCTGCGCGTACTTCTCCAGCCGCGTTCTGTCGGCCGCGGCAGCGGGGTTTGGTGGGCTGATCGAGAACTTGCTGGCCCTCGGCGACGCGGCACCACGGCCGGCTGTTCGCCTGTTGGTCAATGAGGAACTGTCGAAGCAGGATGCCGACGCGCTGCTTGAACGGAGCGACCCGACCGGTCTGATCCAGCACTTGCTCCGCCGCTTCAAGACGCCGAAGACGGCTTTCGAACGAACGCGGCTGCGGATGCTGGCCTGGCTGGTCAACGAGAGGCTGCTGGCGGTCAAGGTGGGCGTCATGCGCCACAGCGAGGGGATTGCCCACGCGAAGTTCGGCATCCTCGGGGACGGCGACGGCGACGAAGTGGTCTTCGCCGGCAGCGACAACGAAAGCGCGCAGGCGTTGCTGGCCAACTACGAGGAACTGGAGTTGAGCACCTCCTGGGGCGACCCCGACCGACTTGCCTACTTCCGCGATAAGTTCGAGCGGCTCTGGCAGGGCACGCACCCGTATGTTCGCACGGTGGAGTTGCCACAGGCCGTCAAGGAACGCCTGCTCAAGTTCGTGCCGCCGGAGCCGCCGCTGGTCGAGCCGGTGGACGAAGAGCGTGGTGCGCTCCGCACGGCGTTGCTCTGGCAGTTCCTGGCGGCGGCGCCCTACTTGGAGAACGGCGAAGCTGCCTGCGACGCCACGGCGCTGGTGGACGTCTGGCCCCACCAACGCCTCGTGGTGGACGACACCGCCGCTGCCTGGCCGGCGGGCCGCCTGCTGTGCGACGAAGTCGGCATGGGCAAGACCATCGAGGCAATCCTGGTCCTCCGCCGCCTGCTGATGGGCCGAGGGGTCAAACGGGCGCTCCTGTTGCTGCCCGCTGGTCTGCTTGAGCAATGGCAGGGGGAGCTGCGGGAGAAGGGCGCGCTGTTGGTGCCGTATTTTGACGACCGCGCCCTGCACTACCCGGATGACACTTTGAGTCCCTGCACGCCGCAAGCGGCATTCGCGGAGGACCTCGTCATGGTCAGCCGCGAGTGGGCGCGGACGGAGAGCAACCGCCGCCACGTTCTGAGCGCGCCCAAGTGGGACTTGGTGCTGCTGGACGAAGCCCACGCCGCCCGCCGGCGGGAGGCGAAAGAGGGGCAGTTCAACGCGGGGAACCTGCTGCTGAGTCTCCTGCGCGACCTGCAACTGCGAGGCCGCACGCGGAGCATTCTGCTGCTGAGCGCGACCCCGATGCAAACTCAGCCGTGGGAGCCGTGGGACCTGCTGACGGTTCTCGGTGTCGGCGGCCCGTGGGCGGTCGAGTTCGGCGACCTCCGGGAGTACCATGCCGCGATGGCGTCTCTACAGTCGGGACGGGCCACACACGCCGCGGTCAGGCCGGCCGCGCGGCTCCTGGCCGGCGAGACGGACTTCCCGGCGCATCCCTCCGGGAAGATCCAGCTTCCCGCGGACCGGGGCCGGTTGGCGACGGCACTGGCTGGCGGTCTCGCGCGACAACAGGCAGAGAGCGCCACTTGGCTCCGCAAGGGCTCGCCACTCTCGCGGACGATGCACCGGTTCACTCGCGACACGCTCCGCTGCTACTACGAGCGCGGAGTACTGGCCGCAGAGCCGCCGAGGCGGCAGGTGCGCGATGTGACCTTCGACTATGAGTGGCAGGCCGAGCGGGACGTGTACGAGTCCGTTAGCCGCTATATTGACGAGAGATTTGCCCTGGCGCCGGGCGACCACACTGGGAAGGGATTCGTCCGCACCATCTACCGGCGACGGGCGGCCAGCAGCCCCAGAGCACTGGAGAACAGCCTGGAACACCGACTGGAACGCCTGGAGCGCTACCTCCAGCGCAAGCGCGTCGTCTGGTGGCTCCCTGACGAGGAAGCGGAGACGGACGTTCGCGACCTGGCAGACGAGGACCTCGAGGAGGAGCAGATCCCAGCCTCCGAACCGCCCACGCCCGAAGCCGCCCGCGCAGAGCAGGAGCAGATACAGAACCTGCTTGCTGAACTGCGCGCCTTGGGCACAACGGACACCAAACGCGACCGCTTCTGCAAGGTGCTTGACGAGGTTCGCTCAGACGGCCGCCCTGCCCTGGTGTTCACCTGCTACACCGACACGCTGGGCTACCTTCGAGAGGAGCTGCGGCCGCGCTTCCAGGAGACGCTCGCCTGTTTCAGCGGTCGCGGCGGCGAGGTGTGGCAAGGCGAGTGGGTGACTGTCCCCAAAGCAGAGATCACGTCACGTCTCGACAACGGTGAGTTGCAGGTGCTGCTCTGTACCGACGCCGCCAGCGAGGGATTGAACCTGCAGGCGGCGGGCGCCCTCCTCAACTACGACCTGCCGTGGAACCCCAGCAAGGTGGAGCAGCGCATCGGCCGCATCGACCGGATCGGCCAGCGGCACGCCGACCTGCCGGTTGCGAACCTGTTCCTCGCCGATAGCGTGGACCAGCGCGTCTACGAGGTTCTCCGAATGCGGTGCCGGCTGTTCGAGCAGTTCGTCGGGCCGATGCAGCCGGTGCTTGCCCTGGCCCGGAAAGCCCTGCGCAACGATCCGCCCCCAGCGGAGCTGCAACGGCTGTTGGCCGAGATGGAGGCAATGGCCAAGACCGCCGCCGACACGCCGGAAATCGGCGCCGCCTTCGCCGCCTCCGAAGCTGCCGACGCTCCGACCGGCGATGCGCCCGTGACCCGCGAGGACCTCCGGCAAGCCCTCGACGCATTGACAGCGGCCGAAACGGCGCCCTCGGCAACCAGGCTCCGCGGACTTGACGGCTGGCGATTGAGCCGCGTCGGCAGGTCCAACCTGCGCGTGTCGCTGGACGCGCAATCGCTTGAGCGGGACGAGAAACTCATCCCTCTGTCGCTCACCGATGAGTCTGTGCGATTGATCGCCGACAAGCTGCCGTTGCCGCGGGGGAAGTCGCCGCTTGTCATCGAGTACGCCCAAGTTGGCGCGTTTCGCTGCGCCGAGGTGCGCTGGGCGGCGCCGGACAGGGACGTGCGCATCCGCTCTGTCAAGCACTTGCAGGAGCTGTGCAATGGCTGGGACGGCGCGCCGCCGCCGCAAGACCGGCTGCTCAAGGCCGAGGAGAAGTGCCGGCGCGAAGCGCTGCGGCGAGTCACCCGCGCCCAGCGGGACGCGGCAGTCCGTGAGCGCCGTGCTCTCGAAGCGCAAGTCGCGGCGGCGCGACTCCGACTGCTCCGCGAGCTGGGCCGAACCCTGCGTTGCCACGGTTCGGGCGACCTGAACCAGACGTGGCACCGATTGATGCAGGCAGAAGGGCCGGGCGGACGGTATCGGCGGTGCTACGAGCGGCTTGGCAACTGGCACGATTGGCAGGAGGACGAGCTGGCTGACCTTCGCGAGTACGTGGACGCCCTGACCAGGAACGACATCGAGGGCCGCCTGCTCGGCAGCCAGCTCGACGCTGCGCTCGCCGACCCCCGAGGCAGGCGGTTGAGACCTTGAAGGGGAATACGACCATACCTGCCGGCGCGTAGTCGGCGACGGGCCACGCGCTTGGCGCGCGCGGCGAGGACAAAGCGCCATGTCGGACCGCAACCGCAACGAAGGCCATCGCAAGCGACTGCGAGAGCGCTTCCTGAGGTCGACAGCCTCGGCGTTTTCGGACCACGAACTGCTTGAGTTGTTGCTTACCTTCGCCATTCCCCGACGAGACGTGAAGCCCCTTGCGAAGGAGCTGCTGACCAAGTGCGGCGACCTGGCCGGGGTGCTTGGTGCGCCGCTGGACGTGCTTCGGCAGGTGGCGGGCGTCGGCGACGCTGCGTGCGTGCTCATTCGGCTGGCGGCTGCCCTGCTTCCCGAATCCCAGCGACCGGAGCGCCGTCCGAAGCGCCGTTCCGCGCAGACGGTCGAGGAAGCCGTCCAGTCGGTCCGGGACCTCGTCCACGGCAGGCGCGAGGAGCAGTTGCACGTGCTGCTGCTGGATGCTCAGAACCGAGTCATGGCAACGGAAGTCGTGGCCCAAGGCACTGCCGATCAGTTCACCGTCTACCCGCGGCAGATTCTGGAAGTAGTGTTGTCCCACCGGGCGGCGGGGTTCATCCTGGCGCACAACCATCCTTCCGGAGCGGCCAGACCGTCGGAGGCAGATCGGGAGTTGACGCGCCGCGTTCTGTCGGCGGCGGTCTCGCTGGGGGTTCGGTTTGTGGACCATCTGGTTCTGGGTCGCACCTCCCAGTACTCGTTCGGGCAGTCGGAGCCGGCACTCCTGCAGTGAGGCAGAGGCATGCCGCCTCGCGGTCCGTCTACGGTCCGCCCTGCATGCGCTCGCCCACGATCGCGTGCAGTCGACTGCGTGGGCAGCACGGCGACTCCGTGACGCTGGAACAGTGCTCCAGCGCGGGGCCGGTGAATCGGCTGAGCGCTACAGATTCGTCAGCCGAGGCTGAGGTCCTCGTCTGTCACGTCATCTTTGCGGCCGTCCATGACCAAGACGGCGAGGGCGTCGGTGAAGGTGTGGTCGCCAAGCTCCATTGTCCCACCCTGATTCACCCTCACCAGATCGTCGCCGAGCCGCGCGATTTCGGTGGCGCCGCTGCGCTCCGTTTTCACTTCGGGCGGCGTCAGAGAAGCGTGGCCGGGGCAGAGCACGGTTCCGAGAGTGCGCCGCTCGACGAGGCCGGAGGTGGTACTGCCAGCGCCACTGGGCGTTGTCCTTGATCTTCAGTGGCGGCGGGTCCCAGCCTTCGGTGAGCGAGAAGAAGGCGTTGCTGTGATAGAGGAAGTGACCGCGCAGGGAACTGCCGTCTCGCTGCAGCAGGGAAGACGCTCAGATTTCGGCGCTCAGATTTCGGAGTGCAGATGGAGGAGGGAGCCTGGGGTGGTGCCTGCTGGAGTGTGCTCCGCGCCGCCAGGTAGCCCTGGGGGTTGACGCCGGGCATGTTGCGCTCGCCGGGGGTGGCCATATGGGCGGCTTCGGAGCGCAAGGCGTCGATGTAACCGCCGAAGGCGTCTGCGCCGGTCTCGCGGTCGATCAACTCGACAAGATCGGCGTTGGACTCCCACGAGTTGACCCAGCGCTCGGAGTGGTCGCCAAAGCCAATCCACTCGGCGTACGCCGGCCAGCACCACTGCCGCCAGGCGGCGTGGTTCCGCCAGAATGGTCGCTGAACTCCCGCGCCGCGCTTCAAGGCGGTGGCGCACAGGGTCATGATCGTCACGTAGGCCAGCCCGTACGACAGCCCCTCCGCCCACGCGCCCTCGTCTCCGGCCCAGAGGGGCCAGAGGCCGCAGAGCACCGGGCGCAGCCAGTCGAGCCATTCGCGCGCTTCGGGGAGGTGCTCGTGGAACACGAACGCGACCATGGCGAGGAAGATACTCTCCCGGCCGGCGTGGGAGTCGAAGCGGGCAACGCCATACGAGCCGCGATCATGCAGGTGCTCGTACGTGAGTTGGCCGCGCCGGCGGAACTGCTCGATGACAGCCGCGCGTTCGTCGTCGGTGAAGTGGTCCCCCACCCAGTCGCACGCCGCCGGGCCGTCCCAGATCACCGACATGTGCGCTTCCTCATTGTGGGAGAGGTGGCTCGATCCCTCCGGGTCCCACTTCGACACGGACGCCAGCCGCTGGCAGGCGGCGCGGGCATACTTCGCCTCGCCACTGGCAATGTGCGCCAGCCCAAGCATCCTCGCCCCGCGGCCGAAGCGCCGCGACTCCCACATGATCGGCGCCCACACCTTGTACGCCTTCTCCTAGTCGGCGCTCCAGTCCGGCAGGAACGGCGGCTCCGCCAGCTCGTGCGGTTCGGCGAGCAGGTGCTCTGCGGCGGCGCGCAACTCCTGCCAGAGCTGGCTCCGCTGCTCGCTCCGCGACGCGCGCAGCTCCGGCAGCTCCTCCGGGCGGAGGTAGACGCGCGGGTGTGTTGCCGGGAAGCGGCGCAACCACTCCGCCGCGCCCGGTACTTCCAGCGTCACGGCATCGGCGGTGATCTCAAACGAGAAGACCTCGGACCCTTGTGCACCGGCGGTCCACTTCCAGAAGTACCGGCCCGGCGCAAATGCCGCTTCGGGCAGGAACAGCAGATCGGTCAGCCCGTCGGCCTGTAGACAGACGTCGCTGAATGCGGTATCGCGGGTGACGGTCAGCGCGAACCCACCGTCCGCGGCAATCGGCTTCCACGCAAACACCGGCGGGTTGGTGCTCGGCTTCGCGCCATTCCGCGGCTGGCGCGGATCGAGGTGGGGATGTGGGTGGCGTTGCTCGTCCATTCTCTCTCTCCCGGTTCCATCCGCCTGCCGTTAGGTACAAGCGGATGCCCGAACTTGGTCGGGGTGCTGGCGTTGACAGCCTCCAACCAAGTGGGCCGTCCACGGCCCGCTCTCGCAGCAGCAGCGCAGAGCTCACGAACTCTGCGCTGCTACTCCGGTTGCTCCTTGCCCAGCGTGGCGCACTCCTTGGCCACGCGCTCGGCTTCGGCTTTCCAGGTTGCTTGCGGGGCTGCGAATGGTTGAATGACGACGCGGTAGTGGAACTCCTTGTCGGCCGGGACGGTCTTGCCGAGGAAGGTGGTGAAGTAGTGCTTCCGGTACACGTCGGGGACGTCCCAGTACCGTGTCCGCCAGTTGTCGTCAGCCGGCGCCTCGAGGACGCAGGTGACTGCCCCCTTCTGCGTCGGCGCGTCGTAGACGGCGGACCAACGGGTGGGCTTGTCGATCTTCTGGGTCTTGTCGCCGGTGAATGCCCCTTCAACGCGTGTACCGTCGGGCAACTCGGCGAGGTACTCGGTGAGGGTGGGCACCCAGGGATGCATGAAGTGGTAGATCAGGTTGACCGGGGTGGGCTTCTCGGCCTTGAGGTGTACGTCCTCGACTATGCGGTTGTCCTTCACTGTCACCACCGTGTGCAGCACGAGGTCGCGGAGGCGTGACGTCTTCTCGAGGCAGAGCTCCTGGCAGCGAGTCTCACGCTCGGGTCTGTCGGCCGGCTTGCCGTCGACGGACAGCTTCAGGTCCGTGATCTGTTCGTCTTCGTTCTCGGTGTGGCCGGAGCCGAGGAAGCCGACTCCGGGGAAGTTGGCCACGGAACCGTAGTGGCTGCCGAACGTGTCCTTGCACAGGCGGCTGCCTTTGTAGTCGATCCGGTAGAGCGTCCAGAAAGACCGGCTCTCGAACCGGATCTGCAAGTCGCCGACGTGGGCCAGGATCTCGTTGGGCCAGCCAGTTGGCGTCGGTGGCTCGTAGGGGCGAAGAACCACGTGGTCCACAGTCACCTTCCCTTGGCAATCTCCGGTTGCCTCGTAGAACGAGAAGCGCACGCAGACGCTTGCCGTGCCCTCCGGCAGCGGGTTCGCTGTGCCCGGTCCGAACTCCCCGCGCTTGGTCAGCCAGTCCTGTGGCTTCGAGTTGGTGGAGAGCGAGGTGAAGACGCGCTGCTGCAGAGACTTGCCTGCGGCGTCGAAGCAGTACATCGAGAAGGCGAAGACGCCCTTCTGCAGGCCGTCGTTCTTCAGGTCGGCGAAGACTTCGTACGCTTGGTTCGGTCGGAGAGTTCCACCCAGCTCCAGCTTCTCGGTCTCAACGCCGAGAAGCTTCCCGTCGGGGTGCAGCGCCAACACCTTGCCGCGGCTGCCGCCCTGGTCGACGAGGGTTACCTGCGACTCGTCGCCCGGGCGGAACACCCAGCCGGTCAGGTCCCTCTCGAACCCGGGGTTGGGCAACAGCCCGCTGTTCTCGGCGCCAGATGCTGCCGCCGCAAGACACGCGATCATTAGGAGCGACAGGGCGGCTCTGCCATGGGTGGTGGCCTGGTTCATGTGAAGGCGACTCCTTGACGGCATTGGGTGGCGGCGCCAGCGGCTACGGTCATGTTCGCCGACCTGCGTTGCGCTGTCAAGGATAGCGGGACCGGCGTCGGGAAGGGACGCCCCCCGGGGGGGCGAATTTGGGTGCATGACCGTGCAGACATGCTTGGGCGACCTCCTATGAACTGGAAGCAGATCGCCCTGTGCGCAGCCGCCGCGATGGGTGCGCTTGTGCTCGTCTCGGTGGTCGCGAAAGTGGTGTGGGACGCCCGCTGTTTCCGCGGGTACGACGCCACCCTGCCCCTCGAAGCGACCGAGGAAGTGCTCCAGCGCAACCAGCTCCTCACGCAGTACAAAGTGCGCTTTTGCAGCACGCCAACCGAAACGGTGCCAGCCCTTCTCGACGTGCCGGTTCGGGGGACTGGGCCGTTCCCCTGCCTGGTGTTCCTTCACGGGATCGGGCAGGAGAAGGAGTTCCTGAACGACATCGCCCAGCCATTCATGCAGGCGGGCTTCTCCATGCTCACCTTCGACCAGGTGGGCCGGGGAGAGCGGAAGGTGGCAGACCCGCAGGGCCTGGAGGTGCTCAAGCAACTGCGTCGGCGTTGCGCGCAGACCGTGATCGACACGCGCCGCGCGGTGGACTACCTGACAACGCGGCAGGATGTCGACAGCAATCGCTTGGCGCTGGTGGGCGCGAGCCTCGGGGGCATCGTGGGCGTGGATGCGGTGGCAATGGAGCCGCGGTTCCGCGCGGCGTGGATCATCTACGCGGGAGGCAACATCCCGCTGATACTGCGGGACAATCCGCTTCTCGGCACGCCCGGCTTCTATGGTCGCGTGGCAGGTCGCGCCGGCGGGTTCCTGCTCAAGCCGATCGATCCCAGGTACCACGTGGCACAAGTCGCGCCTCGGCCGATCCTGTTGCAGAACGGCAAGCGCGACCGCGTCATCCCGCCCGAGTGCGCGCAGCAACTGCAGGACCGGGCGAAGGAACCGAAGACCGTCAAGTGGTACGACTCCGACCACCTCGGCGACGACCCCGCCGTCGTCCGCCAAGTCCTCGCTGACGGTATTGCGTGGTTGCAGTCGCAGCAGTGAGGGGCGAGAGTCCTTCCGCGCTTGCACACCCACTCGGCCGGAGACGCCGGGCCGGCGGGCGGGCACGCAGGCACCGCCCCTACGTCCTGCAGACCGCATTCTCGACAGAGACGGAGTAGCAGCGATGACGGAACGTTCAGCGGTTCCCGTTGGCAAGGAGGTCGCCCCCTGTTCGGCGGTATCCCGGCACTTCTGTGGGTGGCGACGGTCATGCCTGTGAACGGCAATGCCGAGCCCCTCGAGATCCTCCGCGACGAGTGGGGCATTCCCCATGTGTACGCCGACCCGGAGGCAGGCGCCGCGTATGGGCTTGGCTACGCGCAAGCCGAGGACCGGCTGGAGCAGCTTCTGCGGAACTACCGCCTGGCCGCCGGCACGATGGCGGAGGCGTTTGGGGAGGACTTCGTCGAGGACGATTGGCAGCAGCGGATTGCCGGGCATGAGGAGGTCTCGCGGCGGCGTTATCCCGAGCTGCCGGCAGAGGTCCGCGCCATGCTGGAGGCAACCGGGCATGCGCGCTGGCGACTCCCTACTTGACCGAAGTCGACTTCACAACGCAGTTCTACCGCATGTGCCTGGCGCGCAATCTGGACGAATTCAGGGCCGCCGTCGCGATGAACCAGCTCATGGAGCAGAACGTGATGTATGCCGACGTGGAGGGCAACATCTTCTGCGTCCGCACCGGGCCCGGCAGCCAGAATCCGCGGGGGCGGCGGGCACTGGACTTGCTGGCGACTGCGGACCGGATGACCCTCGAAGACGCCACCCGAATCACCCTCGACACCTACGCCGGTGACTCCGAACACTGGCGCGCCGCGCTGACCGCGGCCGCCAAGGCGTTCGCAGGAGGGGCCCGGGTCGGAGTGCTCAAGGAGGCGCTCGACCTACTCGCCAACTGGGCCGGGCACAGGAGCGTCGACAGCCCAGCCGCGACGCTGTATTGGGTCTGGCGAGCGAAGCTGAAGGACGACAACGCACAACCCGCTGAGATCGCGATCCTCCAGGGAACCGCCCTGCCGCGCGACCAGCAGGAGACGCTCTTGCGCGCCCTCGCCGCTGCCAGGGACGAGATCGTCAAGCGCAGCGGGCACCGCGAGGTTCCGTGGGGCGAGGTCCACCGAATCCGTCGCGGCGATCAGTCCTGGCCGGCGGCGACTACAGCAGTTGAATGCTCGTCTCTATCGCGATTTGCTCCAAGTATAACTGCAACTCGGGTGGGGTGCGAGGGCTGTTATTCTGGATCTCGATGGTGATCAGTGGCGTCGTTGCGTAGATCCCGCTCCACACGTCGACGAAGTACTGACGTTGCTCGCCGGTGTAGCCCAAGGGCTCGCTGTGCTCAATGGGCGAGGCGCCCTCGACCTGCCGCCACGCCGCAACCACTGCGTCGGCCCACGCGCGCTCGTGGGTCCGGAGGCTCTCGGGCAGTTCGTCGAACACGCACGGCAGGAGGACCATGCAGTTGTGGGGCCAGTTGACGAACTCCGTCTGGTGGAGGTCCAGCAGCATGTCGTAGTCGTGCCGCCCACGGCAGCGCTCGATCAGCCGCATGAGGGACGATTCGGGATGGCGGTTCGGCTCGACGTATCGGTGCGAGTCGAGTTGCTCGTAGACGATGCCGTGTCGCGCGGGTAGCGGGTCTTCCTCGCGGTCGTCCCAGACATTCAGCCGCTTCCACATCTTGCCCGTCACTGGATCGACGCCGCGCATCCAGGTCCAGAACTCGTCGTTGGTGTACTGCGACCCGTCCCACGCCTCGACGGGCGCCCGGGCGGTGCCCTCGGGGTTGGCGTCGGGGAGGAAGGTGAGGAGGGTCTCTCCGAGGATTCGCTCGCGCTCGAGGTCGGTGGGCTCGCCACCCATTGTCTTCCCGGTCAGCAGTTCGCTGACGACGTTCATGCACGCGGCGTTGCAGGCTGGTTCGTGCGCGTGGGGGGTGAAGACGAGGAGCTTCTTCTTCCGCTCGGCGGGAATGTGCCTGTTGGTGACGGTCAGCGCGAAGACGGGGCGACCCGTGAACTGCCGGAGGGAGTCGACTTTCAGAAGCTCGGCATACGCCGTCTGCCATTCGGCCACTCTGGCCTCTATGTCCTCGGGGTGGCTTATCCAGTTGTTCATGGGGTGCTCCAAACTTCCGCGCGGCGACGTGCCGCTGACTCCGCTGCGCTTCGTTCCGCTCGACAGGGCGGATCACTACGTGAACCACACAATCCACACCTTCGCCGCGTCGTTGTAGAACGCGCTGGTCACGCCCCACACGACGCCCGAGGCGAAGAAGTGCCCGAGCGCCAGGCCGAGGAACGCCGGCAGCGTCTGCCGGTAGAGCCGAACGCCGCCGATTTTCAGGACGGTTGCTTTGAGGATCCAGGTGATCAGGAACGCACCCCAAAGGTCCTGACTCAGGGCGCAGTTGAGCGCATAGCCCAAGGGATGGATCGGAAATCGCAGGAACACCATTCGACAGATCATCAGAACGGAGGCGAGCAGGAACCCCGTCGATACGGCGGCCGCTCTGGGGACATCGGGTAGCTTGGGCGTCTTGAGTTGCTTGGCCACTTCGGTGAACTCGCTGACCGCCAAGGAGGTGCGGTAGCCGCCCTCGGTGGTGCCGCCTTCGAGCACGTTGGCACCGTACTCGTAGTAGAGGCGCAGGTGCATCCAGAACGCCATGACCAGCCCGATGATCAGCGCCAGGAAACACACCCACAGAATCTGCCGGCGGCGCATGCCTACCTCGTCGCTCATCTTCAGGAACTCCAGCGGGTACGCCATCACGGACGTGAAGTACCCGCGAGAGAGGAAGAACATACTCGACCAGACCGTCTGCGTCTGAAGCGTCCCGCCCACCTTGAAGGGGTCGCCGCCCAGGAAGTACAGGGGCGCCTTCCGAGCTTCGTAGTAGGGGAACGCCCACACGGCCGGGATGCCCGACTCGGCCCGGATGCGGACAAGCACAACCGCGAAGCCGAATAGAAGCGCGAAATAGAGAGCAGCCACCCAGAGCGCCATGCCGGCAGCCTTGCACCAACCGAGGAGGCCAATCAGGCCCAGCACGAGTCCCCCGGTCGCAAGGCGGTAGGAGATTGGTTCGTCGGAGTCGTCGACGGAAGCATCGTTCAGGAACACCTTACGGTACACCGCGGCGAAGTGGTGCCGACCCAGCCAGAGCAGCAGAATGCAGATCGCGAGATATGCGCCGATGCCCTGCTCCCGCTCGAAGGGCATCCCGGCAACTTGGTACCCGATGGACTGCGTTGCCATGGAGACGAGTCGCTCGGTGAAGAAGCAGAACCAGACCGAGAAGAGCACCTCCATCGACACCAGATACCCCAGGCCAATGATCTCCGGCCGATGCATGAGCTGCATGGGGCGCAGGTAGGTCCCCGGCTGCTCGGTGAACAAGCCGCCCAGATCGAAGCTCCGCCCCATGGCCGGGATGGCCGGGTTGAGGGCGTGGCCGATGTTGGTTGCGTTGAAAAGCACCGCACTGCCAAAGCCCACCCACATCAGCGAGTTGCGGAAGAAGGGCTTTCCCGCTCCTTCGCCCTCGATGCCCTGCGGCAACTCCAGCGGGAAGTACAGCAACGGGAACGACAGCCGCTCAACGTCGGTCCACTGCTTCCGCACCAGCACCGTCGCGCAGAGGACAACAGCCCACAGACAGACGAAGAAGAGCACCCAGAGCGCCCCGGGCTGCACCCAAGCGTGCCACGGGACCCTCTCCCCGGCGTCCAGCCCCTCGTACAACGCACGGATGACTTGGTCGCTCTCTGGAGCGAACCAGCGAGGAAGGTACTTGGAAATCTCCGCAAGGTTGTTCTCGGGGGTCGCGAAGTAGAACGGCGCCGTCACGCTTGGCAGGAGCAGCCGCACCACGCCCACGCTCGACATCAGCGTGGCGACACAGACGAACGCGTAGATGCATACCATCTCCGGGCGAGACAGGTCAGCCCAGCCACCCAGCCGCTTCATGACCGGCCGCAGCAATGCCAGCAGCAGCAGCACCGCGATGCCGGTGATCGGCGGCGTGGACTCGGTGATCTGGCACGCGAAGGCGATCAGTTCGGTGCGCCGGACCCAAAGCGTGCAGATGAACGACAGGACGACAGCGAGGACGAAGGACCGGACGGTGAGCCCGGCAGTTGGCTGACGAGTGGCGGCCGGCGCAAGCGTGGGGTCACGCATAGGCGTTGCTCCCGCGCGCCGGTTTCACTGGGCGCCGCCCTCGCTGTCGCGCTCGCGCCCGAACTGCGCCGCGAACAGCCGCCTCAACGTTTGCAGTGTGTCGCATTCCTCCGGCCCTTTGTCGGGACGCAGCCGCGCGATTCGGGCAAAGCGCAGGGCCCTGCCGCACGCGTACTGCGGGCTTCTCTGGACGTCGTTGAACAGCACTTCCACCACGACCTCAGGTCGCACAGCTACGGTGCCGCCGCGGGCGCCGGGAGAGTAGGTCGAGGACAACTGCTTCGCCATGACGCCCTCGTGTCCTTCCGCTACAGCTTGCTGGAAGAATCGTTCGCCCTCTGCCGGCGAGGAGGGCACCAGCCGCTCGACGACCGCAACCGTCCCCACGATCTCCGCCAGCCGCTCCCATCGGCGCGCGTAGGGCGCGTCGATCAGCGGCTCGTCGCCCACCTGCAGCACGTCGAACAGGCGCAACTGTGCCGGCACTTGCTGTGCCGTTGCTTCCACCTCGTCCGGAGGCAGCTTCCGCAGGAACGCCGCCAGCAACCGACGCTTCTCCGTCCGCTTCGTCGTAGCCGCCAGCGCCTCGCAGCAAGCCGCAAACCGCGCAAAGGCCGTCTCCTCTCGGGCGGACGGCGTCTCCCCCACGATTACCTCCCCCCGGCGGCAAGTCCAAGAGCCGAAATCCCAAATCCCAAATCAAAGGTATCGTCCCTGCTTCTCCCTCATCTCCAGCACCAGCATGTAGCGCTCCAGCGGCAGGCCCTTGAACGCCACGTTGGTGGTCGAGTAGATGTACCCGCCGCCGGGCATGCCGTGCTCCAGCACATAGCGGCAGTTCTCGCGGATCTCGTCTTCCGTGCCTGTCTGCAGCAGGCTGCACTGCACCCCGCCGATGAGGCACACCTGGTCGCCGTAGCGCTCCTTGATGACGCGGAAGTCCATGTCCACCGCCTGGATGTCGATGGAGTGGAGCGCGTGCGGCTTGCAGGAGACGAGCTGGTCGAGGATGGGCATGAGGTTGCCGTCGGTATGCTTGATGACGTAGGCACCCATTTCGCGGTAGCCGGCGATGAGCCGGGCGAGGTACGGCGTGACGAACTCGGCGAACATCTCAGGGCGCAGGAACGGCCCCGTGTTGAGGCAGTAGTCGGCACACAGCGCGAACCCGTCCATGCCGCCGTCCAGCATTCGCCTCCCGCGGGCGAGGGCGGCGTCGACCATTCGGTCGGCGTTGCGCTTCATTTCATCGGGCTGCTCGAAGTAGGCGAGGGCGGCGTCGACCATGTCGGCGCCGTTGGGGATTCCGTAAGTGGCGTCGCCGTGGCAGACGTGGAGGTAGTCGTCGCCGGACAAGTCGCGGATCGCCTGCACGATCTCCAGCCGCGCCGCGTCGTCCGGCGCGCTGTTCTCCATGAGCACGCAGTAGTCGAGGCGGCGGGCAACCTCCACCTTCAGTTCCGCGTTGTCGCGGACCAGCCGTTCACGCGCCGCACCGGTCGCGCCCTGCCACTCGGCGCCGGCGTGATAGTCGCGGCCCAGCAGTTCGCGGGTCAGTTGGAACTCCAACTCGAACGTCGGCACCAGTGCGCCGCTGATCGGGGGCTTGAGCTCGAGGGCGTGGAGGGCTTGCTGTTTGGGGGTCATCGGCTATACCCGCGAAGGTTAAGAACACACCGAAGTCCCGGTGCGACTTCGGCTCCGTCTGGGAGAATCCCCTCTGT
>Ga0100380_10000284_pt1 | contig 57254 bp, 68 predicted proteins | sample CryGeymeta201504_FD_80417 | JGI IMG/M metagenome (GOLD analysis project Ga0100380, IMG submission 80417) | Groundwater microbial communities from Crystal Geyser aquifers in Utah, USA - Crystal Geyser metaG 2015-04 | ecosystem: Environmental > Aquatic > Deep subsurface > Groundwater | place... | reverse complement strand
GATGGACTTCATTAAAATAAACCTTGGCAATGTCAACACCAGCTATAAGACCACCATGACTCGTCCGTATCTGGAGGAGTTTATGCGGACCGGGGTGGTGCAGCCTGGCTTCGAGGGGCAGATATTGCATTTCATCGATGAGACGCCAATATCCATGATCACCGGCGCCGTGCGTCAATTCGCCGATACGAATCATGTCAAGGCGAAGTTGGTGTGGAAGACACTATCAAGAGTGGCCAAAGAGATTAAGTCTCCCAATAAGTTCTGGAGCTGTTTTGAATAGGCCGTCCCTTAGCTTTCCAGACGGTCCGTGGGTAAGTCTTCTGGAGAAGACTTACGGCTTGCTTCGACGGTCTCCGTTCCGTGTGCTGTCGCAATAGCAATACTGAGCGCGGGGATGGACATGATGGATGAGCTGCTCTTTGTGCTTGCCGGGTTGCGGACTGGGGTGATGGTGGATGTGGTTGAGATGCTCGCTGGTCTCACGGCGACATTCAGGATACTCAAGCCAAAGCTAAAAGCTTGAGCTTTTCGACCCTATAGCGACCCTATAGCGACCCTATGCCAAAAATATTTTGAGCCTATTTGATGAAATAGGTTGCCAAGATGGAAAATATCATTAAGATTAGGCACATGTGCTTCAAACCATAGAATAAGCTTGAAGGGAAGTAAATATGAATATGCAGGTGACGGACGCGCAGGCGTCAACCGCGCCGCAGATCGAAGAGGCGGCCGGGTCGAAAACGACCTGGCCGGATCTTTGTGCGCGCCTAAATATCCAGTTGAAGGCTGGCCGACAATCCGATGATGACATTCTGGATATGCTCAAGCGGCAGAATGCGGATCACCCCTTGGCGACGGACGAACAATTCTCCCCAGCATTCAAGGCTGAGTTCAACAAGCAGTATGGCGAAGTGTCGATCGGCGGCGACGAGTCCTAATCCCTCTATTGGTCGGCGTTCTGTCGATCAGCATCTCTATGTAGCGCCCCCCATAAACATCTATTTAATCGGATGCCTTGCCATCTAGTTCAATTTGTGTATAATTGACACTTACACAAAGGAGCGCCACCATGACGCAAGACAAACCCGCCATCACACCCACTGCTGAGCAGATCAGCATCCGCGACTCAAGCGCGCGGGTGTTGGTGGTGAATGCGTTTGCCGGCGCAAGCAAAACAACGACATGCGAGATGTACGCGGCCCGCCGTCAGAACAAGCGCGTGCTCTATATCGTCTTCAACAAGGCACTGCAGCTCGAGGCTGTGCGCAGATTCCCGTCGCATGTGAAGTGCATGACAGCACACGGTCTGGCGTATCAAAAGTTCGGCGCAAGATACGCGCACAAGCTGGCCAAGAACCTGCGTGTCACGGATGTGGTGGCCGCGCTTGGGTTGGGAGAGAATTATGTGGTTGCCCAGGGCGCCCTCAATCTGCTCTTGAAGTACATCGCCTCATCCAAGGATGAGATTGCGGATGTGGCCGCGGATGAGTTCATCTCGACGACGATCGTGGATGTGGCGCGCGCACTGTGGAAAAAGATGAAGGACGTGAACGACCTTTCCGTGCAGATGCTTCATGACGGGTATCTCAAGCTATTCCAGCTATCCCGCCCGCTACTCCCGTTCGACATGATCATGCTCGACGAGGCGCAGGATACAAACCCCGTATTGGCCGCGATCCTTGATCGGCAGGTGTGCCCTAAGGTGTATGTCGGTGATGTGCATCAACAGATCTATCTGTTCCGTGGCGCCATCAATGCCATGGCATCCATCGACGGCGAGCGTCATGCGCTGACGCGGTCATTTAGATTCGGGGGTGAGGTGGCTGAAGTCGCCACCCGACTGCTGCGAGTGAAGGGGGAGCGTGGCGATGTGATTGGAGCCGGCCAGGCCGGCCGCGTCAGTCCTGTGGATTTTACCAAGCCACATGCCCTGATCTGCAGGACCAATGCCGGTATCTTCAAGGAATCCATCGAAGCGGTACGTCTGGGGCGTCCTGTCGGCTTCGTCGGCGGCTTCGATAGCTACCAGTTCAACATGATTTTGTCGGCCCACAATCTGAAATTTGGCGGCGCTGTATCGGACGCCTATCTGCGCGCGTTCGGAACCTACGACAAGATGCTCTCCGTCGGGAATGAGACCGATGACCCTGAGCTCAAGATGCTGTGCGCGATCGTCGAAGAGTTTGGGCGGAGCATTCCGGAGCTCGTCCATGACGTTCGCGCCAAGGAAGTCGATGTGGGTAAGGCGCAGATGATCTTGACGACCGCCCACAAGTCCAAGGGGCTTGAGTTCGATCAGGTCAAGTTGGCGAACGACTTCTTGGCGGTATCGAAATATCGCGAGGCCATCAAGCGGGCTGAGGGGGCGGATCTCGATGGGCTTGATGTGGAGATGAATCTGCTCTATGTCGCGGCAACTCGCGCTAAGCGCGTGCTTGAGCCGAATGAGACGATCGAATTGGATTTGACTTAAACAAGGGGTGATGTATGGGCACAAGTGCAAAAGGTGAATTTCTCTCGGTGGAAGATCTGCTGCGTGATCATGAAGAAGGAGGGGCGTCCGCCAGGCAGGCTTTACGCGAGGCTGGTATCGAATTTGTTTCGTCGATCCTGGCGCTCTCTAAGGAAGATCTGCTGCGAATCCCAGGGCTTGATGTGGGCATGGTTGACGCTATTGCATCCGCGCTGGCCTCAATAAGGTTGTCATTAATGACGCCAGGTGAGGCTGATTCTGAGGCGCGCGGACTAAACGACAAAATCCTGCACTGGCTATGCACAGGTCGCGTCGGCTTGTCATCCAAGGCCATGGCGGCGCGCATCGCCGGCATGGATGGCGGCTCCGATCACCCATGCGACCCCGATGATTTAAATCACTGCCTGCTGTTCCTTGAGGCGGTGCCTGAGGCGCGCGCGCATATGGACAAGTTGAGCACACTATCCACAGAATGGGAAATGCTGGTGGTTCATTGGCAGGAGATCGAGCGATTGTTCATCGATGAAGTTGGCCTTAACTGGTGCAAGCACGGTCGTGCCGAAAAAACATACGCCCTTATGCAGAAAGTGTTGTCGGAAAAATGGTTGATCGTTCATCGATTGCATGAGATGGCTGGCGTATGCCTAACCTGCGGCGCTCGAAAATGCGAACACGGCAGTACTACCACCACGCTTCCAGACACGCTCAATACCGACGTGGTTCTGCGCGCAATCAATATGGGCGAATTTTTCTTCAAGGAGTGAGGCGTTCTTGTGAACCTACTAACCAATCAACAACGACAAGCCATCAATAGTCAGACAACGCACTTCCCCGGGCTGGATGGTCTGCGGGTGTGGGCGGCCCTGATGGTATTCATTCTGCATGTGGATTACTTTGGCGCTGCAGTGTGGGATGGATGGGTCGGTGAGTTCTTCTGGGTCTATGAGGTAGGGTATGTCGCGGTTGATATGTTCTTCGTCTTGTCGGCTTTCCTGCTGACCCTGCACTGGCTCAAAGAGCCGGACTATAAAACGTATATCGTCAAGCGATTTTGGCGGATCGCGCCGGCTTACTACGGTAGCGTGCTCTTCGTCTTTGCCGCCGTGTACATCACCGGTGAGGTAACTGGCGCACATTGGGTGGCGGAGTTCTGGAAGCATTTGCTTTTCATGTCTGGCATGACAAGCGTTCCTGGCTTTGGCATCAATCCCGTTTTCTGGTCTCTCTCGGTCGAGATGGTTGCTTATCTGGTGCTGCCTTTCATCATCCAGGCGGTCTTTCTGTACGACATCCGCTATGTTTTGACAGGGGCGATCGCAATCCCCATGGTATGGAAGGTCGGCATCTTTTATGTCGTATCGCAGAATGGTGCGTTTGCGCCGGCGATGAACTATCTTTGGTATGCATTCCCATCGTTCGTCTTTGATTTTGCGGTTGGTGTCATTGCTGCGAAGCTCGCGCTTCAACAGTTCAAGCTTCCGGCCAGGATGAGTAATCCATGGGTTGCGATTGCAGCACTGATGTTCTTTGCAAGCCTCTTTCCTGGCGCTGGCGCGACAATGATTTATGCCTTCCCGATCGCGGCGATCTTGTGCGCATGGCTCGTTCTGTCTGCGACCCAGCATGCAGGTTTTATCCGGCAATCCTCCGCGCCACAAGTTCGCTGGCTAGCGCATATCAGTTATAGCTTCTATCTATGGCACGCGTTCATGATCTATATGGTGATCAGTCTTGGCGGCGACAACTTTATTGTCGTGGTATCAGCCTCCTTGATGCTATCCCTAGCTGCCGCATGGGCGTCGGCCAGGTGGATCGAGCCTATCGGAAAGAAAATGCAAAAAAAGTTACACAACTGAATTAGTGTTTGCTACTATCTCACACCAATTTTTTAAGGAGGAAAGTAATGGGTTTTTCGCGTGGTGTATTGGATTCCATTAATCAGAGTAGTTCGGCAGACGAGATTGATCGTGCAGGCGTGATCACAATGATGAATGACGCCGAAGCTCTCGCAAGACAGCAGAGCAAGCGCTACCGCCCTTTGCCGGCAGAATTTGACGGTATTCACTGTGAAGAGTGTGGTGTCAAAATTAATCCTGATCGCATCAAGGCGATGCAGTATCAGATCCCAGTCGAGAACAATGTTCATCCGCACGCGACGGATAAGCCGGCGAAAGACAAGAAGCAGGTCATCAAACATGGTACCGAAATGTGCATCTTGTGCGCCGGTGATGCTGACCATAGGCGTCGCCAATACCAGTGAATGGCGACATGCTTAAGTCCATCGCTACTGTCTGCGTATTGATCGCAGGCATCTCCATAAATGCAGCAACTGCTTCGACAATGCCGGCCCCAGACTCCCCGGCGGGACTGATGTTGCGCAATTTCATGGGGATGCCTGTCGCGGGACCTGTGACTCAGGTGCCAGGCGACGAGAAAGATTCCTCTCGCGAAGATATGGATGAGCGCGAGGACATCTCAGATCATCATGATCGCCACAAGAAGCGGGTGCACAAAAAAGATCACCACCGCAAAGGTGGTGATGGCCGAAAAGATTGATCGGTTCGATCAGGTCGGCGACGGTTGGGCGGCTGGCTCGGGTGAAGCGTCTTCCGGCAAAGACACTTCACCATCGAATCTTTCGTCCATCATGAAATTGATCGCATCGTCATATCCTTCGATCTGGCGCAGCGCAGCATGTCTGAGGGATGTGATGATGCTTTGCGCGATGGATACCTGGTAGGTTTCGGTCTCGCATTGATAGTCGAATGAGTCGACCATTTTGATGATGTCCAACTCGGACAAGGGGTGTGATGGGCCGGCGGCCATTGCGAATATGTCTGGTTCGTTGACATAAGTTTTGGCGATATTGCGCGCCTTTTGAACCAGTTTCTGAGCAACCTCATGGTCGGTCGTATTGGCTTTGTTTGGGTAAGCGTGATTGAAGGAGATGATGTTCTCCGTGATCAGTAGATCGGCGATATTTGCGCTGACCTGGCCGGGATCGCGCGCGCCGGACGGCATGACGCAACTCGGTAAACAGAGCATCCGTCGTTGCTGTTTGTCTTTTGTGAGCCACATCTTGGTGGCATAGGCAGCAAGTGCTGCAGCATGGCTCGGGTGTAGAAGCATGACTGACATTGGAACTCCTTATCTTGGGGATGGGGTGGGCGTGTTGCCAAGCAGGTCGATTACATCATCAAGCTGCTTGCGGGCGCTTTCCAGCATCCTGATCGCCTCGTCGCGATCGTCACCGGCATCGCCAACCTCGCGCACCATGAAGGCCAGTAGGGTGTCGCCGCAACCATCAAGGGCAGACTCGGTTTTGATGTGTGAAAATTCCCCGTCCACGTAGTTTTGAATGACTTCCAACTGCATATCGTTGAACTCCTGGTCATCTGCATTTGTCCCGCCGACGTCCGGCAGGCGGAAGTTGTTGGACGTGCGGAGCGTGTCTTTTTCGGCCTTGTATCCGTCAACGATATGCTCGTGCAAGGTTGACGGATGAAGGTGGGCGTACCTGTCGATTACATAAATGCCGAGCATCTCGATCTCGACGGGGCAGGACTCTTCGTCCTGGATGGCGTCCATCCAGGTCTCCGGATCCTGGTAGTCGGTATCCGTCAGAAATTCGCCCAGCGCCCACGCGCGTGCCAGCGTATCGTTCGCGTTCTTGATGGTGTCCGGGGTGCCCATTTCGCGTACTGACACGATCTCGCCGGTATCGACGTTCCTGACGCGCGCATCCAGTACGCATGGATGCGCGACATTCGTTCCGGCCGCGCCGGCGATGATGTAGTCCAGGAAGTTCCTGGAGCAGACGCCAATGTGATGCCGCGCAGATTTTGAAGGGAGTATCTCGAACGCCGTAACGGATTGCGCGCGCCGGCGCATCAGGTTGTCCTTGATGGATAGGTCTGCGTTCAGGATGTATTCCGCGCCGGGATCCCCAGGGAGGGTGATGAAGCGGTAGTCCAGTGTGGATTCATCCGATTGGTCGACACCATCATTAATATCGAACACCATGCCGGTATGGCGATTGTATTTTGCGATAGCGGTGAATTTGGTTGTCGCGTCGCCCTCATAATATACAGAAGTCAATTGGCAGTTCACAATCCCGTTCTTATTTGCGCCCATTTACAGCTCCTTTTGAAAATCTTGAATCAACCATACACTTTTTAAAATAAAAAGTGTATGGTTGATTCATCCAATATATTCTCTGCTATTTGGAGTGATAATGAAGATCGAACTGAAAAATATCAAACATGCCGCCTTTGCCAGTCAGGAGACGAATTGCTTTGCGGCAACGGTCTATATCGACGGCAAGAAAGAGGGCACTGTATCGAATGAAGGTACGGGTGGACCCAACAACTATCACCCCTACGGCCTTTATCAAAAGCTCACGGAGTATGCCGACTCTCTTCCGGAAATTGAGGCTTGGAAGAATGAGGATGGCTCGCCGCATATGATGAAGACCGATCCGGATATTCTGATCGGCGATATCTTGGGCGAATGGTTGGGCATCAAGGAGCTAAAGCGCCTCACAAAGGGGAGGATCGCGTTTGTTCGTGGGGCTGACATCTACACTACCGGCAAGATGGATGATGCAAGAATGGCGACCATCCTGTGCGACATTGCGGGTGCGAAGCAAAAACTCAATGCAGACCATATCCTGAACGTAATGTCTGAAAGAGACGCGCTTCTGGCGATCGTCGACAGGAATGCCTTTTTGGCGAGGTTTTCCCCTAAGGCTGACGATGTGGCGGCACTTGCTGCGCCAGGAGTGTGAGCATGATCCGCTGGCCAGACCTTTCCAGATTCGGCGCCGAAGCGGTTGTATTCGGCGGCTTGCACGGCGTGCGCGTGGAATCACCTGATGAGGCTTTCGTCGCGGCATTGGGCGGCGATCGTGTGACGGATGACGGGATCGTGCTCCTCCCGCCCGGCAAGCGCCTGAATATCGACCTGGTTGTCAGCGCCTTTCCGGATTTCACCTACACGGACATCAAGGAGATCATTTCGATCGACGAGGTCGATGTGCTCAAGCGACCCTATTTGATCGAAATGCCGTTCGGCACCAATTCCATGGCCGGTATATCGGCATTCGAGGCCGCGCGTCATGCTGCGGAATGGTTGGCGCGGGATAGCATCGTCCGCCTCCAGATCCGCAAGGTGTCCGGCCCTTATCTGGATTCGGCCGTTAATTTGCTTCATGCCGCATTTGTTTCGAATGGCGATGGCACAGCGACCTTTGCTCAAGAGATATTTCCAGCCTCCAAGGAGCCGTTGACTGATGATCGGATCCTGCATCTAGCGACGGAGGAGCGCGTGCGATGGGCGCCTGCTGATGAGCCAGAGTCGGTGCCAAAGCAAGTGCTTCAGCCGGCATCCGCCGTCCAATCTCAGCCTGAGGTGAAAAAGCCCAACGGGCGTATCGAGGATGTCGGCGCCAAGATCGGTGGTGCCCGCAAGGATTTTGCGAAGAACGCCCTGCGCATCGAAGATGCCGAGAACATGACGGACGCCGAGCGGGAGAAGCTGATCACGCTAGCGAACATCTGGCCGTTCAGCATCCGGGATGCAATCGACAATGGAATGGAGCCGGGCGTTGTCCGCTACATTCTGGATTCCAGAAAGACGATCCAGCCATATAGCGCGTTCCGTAAGATTGGGTCGCGAGGCGAGCATACTGAAGAGGATATGTTCAGTCATTACATCGGCTTTGCCGAGGCGCTGCGCGACAATCTGTCTAGCGTAAAAACCAAGACAGATCTGGCCGAGGGTGTTGCGGCATTCTATAAGGACGAGCGCTATAAGGAAGGCAAGGCTTGGCGCGATGGTTCGGTAGGTTATTTCTTTTCAAACAAGTCGTGGAAGTGGTTGGCTGACACACTCATCGGGCAACTTGATCACGAAGGTCGCCGAATCGGGGGGTATGTTGGCTCTCCGCGAGGCTGGACGGCCAAGCATTCGCGCTTGAGTGATCCTGACGCCCGTGAATATGCGATCGGCAAGCTCTTGCCGACCCGGACTGCAGTCAAAGTCGAAAATGACATTGAAGCGCGTGTCGCTAGGCCACACCTGGATGCCTTGGTGGATGATTATCTGGATGGAGTGGACCACAACCCACAGGAATTGATCGACCGGTTCGGATTCAAAGCCGTCGAGTTCGGGAATTGGCTGCCGCAGGATGAGCGGCAGCGCGTCGTGAACCATGCTGTGGCGGCTTTCAAGTTCCTGTCGGAAGTTCTTGAGCTCCCAGAGGAGATGTTGTCGCTGGGCGGTGAGTTGTCCCTGGCGTTCGGCGCGCGCGGCACCGGTGGCAAGCGTGCACCGATGGCGCATTACGAGGGGTTGCGTCGCGTCATGAATCTAACAAGGCTATCTGGGGCGGGCTCGTTGGCGCATGAATACGGACACGCCATGGATAATTTCCTGGGTGAGTCGAGTAAAAGCTGGCGCGGATTCTTCACTGATACGAGCTTCAGTCCTGTGGCGCATGCTGCAAAATGCGAAATCGGCACCGGCCGCGCCATGAAAGCGTACGGCGATGCGGCGCGCGAGATCGTGGAGCGGCAATCCGGATGGGCGCTCAGCTGGATGCATAGCCTTGTTGCTGAGATACCAAAGAGCGGATTGCTCGCCTCGACACCACCCAAGGCGGTTGATCTTCTGGATGGGATCCTGATTGACTCAATGACCAATCTGGTTCCCAATATTTCGCCGGAACACATCTCGGCAGCGATGGCGCGCCGCGTGACTGCTGAGGCGGAGGAAAAGCCGCTGCTGCCATTTCTCATTGAGGAGCTCGAATCGTCGGGGTTTGTGCCAAGCCATGTAGCCGGTGAGTTAGAAGGGGTGTTCGAAGTTGCAACGGATCGCCTCGCGAAGCACCATGTCAAATTGCGCGATTTCTTCTCCGCTAATAAGAAATCCGCGCATTGGCAGGTGCAGGCCAATATGCGCACGGTAATGAAAGAGGCTACAACTCTGATGCGCCTACTATCCCCTCAATCAAGAGAGAAATTGCGGGATTATGCGCAGTGCTCCTCACGATTCCTGGAAGACGCAAAGAAGATCGATGAGGCGAGATCCAAGCCCTATTGGTCGACGGATATCGAACTCTTTGCCAGGGCGTTCGAGCAGTTCGTGTTTTACGAGGCAAAGGATCGTGGGCTGAGGGTGGATTACCTTGTCCATAGTGTCGAGGTCTCGGATTCCGAAGAGCCGTCGGCCTACCCGCGAGAGTATGATCGCCTGGCGATGCGCGAGGTGATCCGCGAGAAGTTCATCCCGAGCCTGCAGAAGGCGCTCTGCGCGGTGCGAAATGAGGCGTCTCCGGTACCGTCAATGTAAGGTGCATGCCGAAAAGGCGTCTCCCAAGCGATAAGACTATATTTTCAGATTACATTTATGTCATATATTGACTATAATGTAATCTGAAAATTGGTATATAGGGGGTATTGTGATGAAAGACATCGAATCAGTTATTGAGCGCGACATCATTCAGTCTCGACTGGTGTGTGCGATTTTTTCGCGCGCTGTTAAGGGGCAGATTGCATTGAAGGGTGGGTATGCGCTGCGCGCATTGATGGGTTCACAAAGATTCACCAAGGATATCGATCTTGGGCAGGATCCGTCCCAATCTCTCCACCGCTTACAGGCGGTGATCAGGGGGGCGATCAAAGAGGCGTCACTAGGATTTTTGCACGAACTCAAGGTTACAGAGCCAAAGCAGACGGACACAACCGCCAGATGGAAGATATCTGGCGTGACCTCAAGTAAGGCTGTCGTGCACTTAACGATTGAAGTATCTCGTCGCGGAATTCCAGTTGGGCATGTGAATGAGAAATTGTTTGTGCCGCCAGTTGAGGCCAGGGCAAACTCGGTCGGCGTTGATGTCTATGATGATGGCGCAATGGTTATATCGAAGATATTTGCGCTGACTAGCGAGACTAGGCTCGCTCCACGAGATTTATTTGATCTCGATCTTTTGATCAAGATGAATGTCGAGCCTAGCAAGGATTTGCTGGATCAGATCCCAAACAAGAGGGAGATGATCGAGAAAGTTTGGAACAAGGTTGATTTGATGACCTATGACCTCTTTAAAAGTGAGGTTGCGCCATTTTTGCCGATCGCAGCGCGAGGGCGAATGTCTGAGGAGCTATTTGATGAGATGAAAGTCTCGGTTGGTGAAAAAATTGAAAGCTGGCTAAGTGAAGATGACTCCAAAAACGATCTCCCAGTTCCGCGATAGTGGGGCGCCAAGAGTGTGGACAACCAGCATGCTGGGGCGTTCGCTCGCGGATGCTGGTTCTGATTCCACTATCGCTCGGCGTGTAAAGAAGCTACGCGATCTCGGGATATTGACCCGGGTGCGCGAGGGCGTGTTCCTGAATAAGTTATGTAATCCGCCCGCGGCACTTGTGGAAGCGGCAGGCTTCATTCGTAGTGGGGCGATCGTGAGTCTGCAGAGCGTGCTTGGTGATTCGGGTGTGCTCAACAATTACACGCCCGATGCGACCGTGATCATCCCTTCCGGAATGGGGAACACCACTGGTGGGATTATTAAGACATCTATGGGCGACATTATTGTCAGGAAGCTGTCACCAGACCTCCTTTATGCTGGCGATTTGAGTGATCGACTCGAGATTGGCGTCTCGTATATGCGCGCGACGCCAGAAAAGGCGCTTGTGGATTGGATGGCTCTCGTCAAGACGGGTAAGAGTGGTTTAAAAACATTGCCTGCGCACGACATTGATTTGAGCATGCTGAATGAGGATAGGCTGAAGCGACTGAGTGCTGCGACTGGTGTTGACGATGTGCTCGCACGACTCGTTGAGTCTATCGAAGAGGTGGAGGATTACAACCCTGCCGCCCCTGGGTTTTAGGACGTCTGGATAGGAGGCTAAAAATGCCAAAGATCTGTGAGTTTGGAGCCGCGCCAGAGCAAGGGCGGGCGGGCTACAGCAAGCTCGCTGGCGTGATGGTGGCGACCGATGAAGATGTCCTTGAGCGCTTCAAGGATGCGGATGTGCGTTTGGTGCGCGGCGGGGATGATTCGCTCACCGGCAGGACACTCTTCTATGTCGCCGCCAAGCCGCAGGATGTTGCAAAATTCGCGGTTTACGTGGTGCTGCGCGGCACCGCCAATGCCCGGCTACCGATTGAGGGGGTGTATCAGGTCGACATCACCTGTCTCAAGGGAGGGGCGGGGCGCGAGGTTTACCCAAGCCTGTCGGTGATGGCTCAGATCGCCATCGACCATCTTCATGATGGCGTTAAATTCGCCGATCCGGATGATTTTGAAATTGTTGTCATTAATCCAGATACAGGGGCCAAGATCAACGAAGCTGAGGATTACGCGCTTGGTGATCAGTTTGATTTCGGAGAATTCAAAGGGAAAGTGGCTGAGGATATTTCTGAGCTTAACGACATTCAGGCCGCCTTGAGCCAGCCCGTCGGGTGAGGTGATTTTAGTTTTCGGGAGATTATTTTGGTTTTGAGTGTATTATGGGGTTGTAAATTTTAGTTTTTGGGTTAAATTTTAGTTTTGACTGGGAAAATGATTACATTTTCTAACAAAAATAATTCCGCCTTGATTGCTTATAAGAGGAAAACCGGGAAGCTAATCAAATTGGCTGAGGGCGTTTATTCCAGTGATGTCAATACGCCGGTCAGGGATCAGATCATTGAGTATATTGGGCAGATACTTTCCCATCTTGAGGTGAAAGGGGTGCTCGCATGGCAATCTGCTTTAGGCATAAAGTCCGAGCATGACACCATCTATTTAGAGGGTACGTCTATCAGGAACTTGAAGCTTGAGGGCGGTGTTTCTGTTTCCGTGATCCCCAGAAAGTGGGCGAACCCGTCATTCATGAATATTCACCTCTCTCCGATAGATGAGGGGGCGGAGATTCTTAAACCGTCCTTCTATCGAGCGATCCTTGAGAATCTCTCTGTCAGCAAGGTGCTTGCAAAGAGATCGGATCGGGATGGGGCGCTGCGTATGCTGGAGCATCATCTTGGGGTTGTTGCAAAAGGGAACCCGGGCGGCCTAAACGCGGACTTGCGTGTGTTTGAGAATGTTGGCGTAAAGATGGGATTGCAAGACGAGGTGTCTGAGGTGAGGTCCCGTTTCAATTCTTTCGTCGCGCATCTTGCGCAGTCAAAGGCCGTGTTTGCTCCGGTTGACACAACGCGCCTAGCCTTATTTTCCGCTGCCGCAGAGAGGCTGTCCATCTCGGCTAGTGCTATAGCGATTCAGTCGAAGCGCGATACAAAGCAGGCGGGCGCCCATGCGTTCCTTGAGAGCTATTTCTCGAACTATATCGAGGGTGCGGAATTCGAGGTCGAGGAAGCGGAAAAGATCGTCTATGAGGATGGATATAACGAGAAACACCCACGAAGCAAGGATGGGCACGATGTTATTGCTCTGTATCAGCTCATTAATGACCCCTCTTTAAGTCTGAGTGATGCAGATAGCTTGATCAAGGCCGTACGGGGCTGGCATGAGGTGTTAATGCGCCACCGACTGGCCTCGGCAGGGCAATTCAAACAAATGGCGAACAGGGCAGGTAATACGCGGTTCGTTGCGCCGGAACTCGTCAATGAAACCCTTCGTCAGGGATTCTCCCTTATAAAGGACTTGCCGCCGGGTCTTGCGCGAGGTGCGCTGTTGAAGCTAGTATTCACTGAGGTGCATCCGTTCGATGATGGCAATGGGAGAATATCCCGGTTGCTACTTAACAATGAGCTATCGTTCAATGGGTTGGATCGCATGATCGTGCCAACAGTATTCCGTGAGGATTACATGTTAGCCATGAAGGCATTCTCGCAGCAGGGTAATTTATTTCCATTTGAGCGGATGCTGTCAAAGCTTGCGGTAATCAATGCAAGCATCCCCAGGGATATTCATCAAGTGCAGCCGCTTGTTGAAAGGCTCCGTGAGATGAGTGCATTTTGCCTTCCGTCTGAATCTATGTGGGGCTTGCCGCCGCCGCAACCGCCGATGGACGCAGAAAGCCAAGTTTTTAAAATGTAGAAAGGAATGAGATGTCTACCACAAATATCAATGCACAAGTTCATCGCTTTCGTGATTGCGTCTCGGTTTTTGTAGCGGACGGGCAGTCTGTTTATTTGAAGGTCGAGGACGCGAAGGCGCTGGGAGCGGCTATTCTGGAGGCGGCGCTTGATGTCGAGAATGGTGACTTTCAATCATCACAGCTTCCTACAAGGAAATTCTCTTTCGAGAATGGCCGGAAAGCAAAAGTGGACCGTAGTCTGGCGCCGCTGTCGCCCTAGTCTGTGACGGGGCGCATCCCGGGCTCGGACGATGACTCAACCCTAATCCTGGCGGTCAGGAATCAAGCGGATGCTTCGGCGGAATTCGAGGCGCAGATGTATAGCCTCAATGACGTATCGGAGGAAGATGTTGCGTTTTTGACCAAGCAATACGGTTCTTCCATCTTTGTTGTTGAAGCGCAGGAGATTGGGCAAGCCGCCAATGGCTTCGTCAGAGTGGCCGACTCCAACTTGTTGTGGCCCGCAGGGGTTCAGCCAGAGTTGGATGAGACGTCAAGAGCGTTGATCGACCATATCCCTGATGGGGTTTCTGATTTCACCATACAGTATTACGATGACAGCGGGATGTTCGAGCTCATCGCTCATGTCGGAGATAAGAAGCATCCTGGCGCAATCAAGGACTACTATGCAGAACGCGAGCAAGCTGGTCCCGCGCCGGCCATGCCTTGACTATAGTGCAAATTTGCCCTATCATGCATCGACTACCATAAGGGGCGATCATGAGTGCGGGTAAAGATGGCAACGACAGCCAAGATGTTATGCATTCGGTCCGCCGATCCACTTTCAATGGCGTAAAGCTGGTTGGCGGGTACCAGTTTTGGTCAAGCCCTGAGTTGTCTTGTGATGATCGTTCGATTGTGATCATTCTAAGGCGACCAACACTCTTGGATATGATTTCCATTTTCATGCGGTTTGGTGGTGACATCATCTCTAAAAAAAATGATCAGCTGCTGGAGAGTGGGGATATAACTCAAAGTCAATTTGATCGAAATTCCAGGCGAATTATGGCGATACGAAAGGGCTTGAATGCTGGATCTAAACCACATAAATAGCCGTACAGCTTCGGTATTTAGGACGATAGCAAAATTCAACTCTGAGTGCGGAGATCCGTTAAGCGGAATGAAGCTGATCGGCGGCACGGCTCTTGCGATCAGAATCGGACATCGCAATTCACTCGATCTTGATTTTGCCACAAATTCGATAAGGCTTGACGCAAAGAAAATATCGCGGTTGATCAATGCAATTTCAGAGAGTGGCATCAGTTGCGTTGATGTCACGGATATTGGTGCTGCAGATGAATTTGCGAATGATGGCCTTGAGATCTCCAACTACCAGCAAGATTGGCTTATCGGCGATGTGAAGGTGCAGTTCTTTGCGTATGGACAGAGTGATGTGGAGCGTGCCGCGCTTGATGGAGGCGCTGATTTCATTGATGGTGTCGCCATATCTTCTGTCCAGGTAATCGCCAAGACCAAGGCGCACGTCGTATGCAAGCGAACGAAGTCGCGGGACTTATTTGATTTGCTGGTATTGATCAAGAACGGCTTCGTGTCGATTGATTCGGTATTGGCAGAGATGCAATTGGCAAACCCATATATGAGCTATGAGCTCCTGCGTTATAGATTGGCTGAAAAACCAATTCTTGAGGATGATGAGGGTCTCTCTCCGGTTGGCGTTCAAATCTCCATGGAAGATATTCGGCGTGAGCTAGGAGAGTGTCTGGATGATTTCGAGACAAGAGCGGCCAGTGCGCTTTCTCCCAAATAATCATGAGCTCGACTGAGGTGCGCATAATGGAATTATTCGAATCACTTGGATTTAGTTGGGATCGCTCCGTTGTTCCGGATGTGATCCCCGTTTATTCGGTGAATCGCGTTTGTTTTCGTTTTCATCGCATGCTTCCAGAATTCGTCTGGGATGCAAGCATGCTTGAGGGGAATCCATTTACCTTTCCGCAAGTAAAGACATTGCTTGATGGCGTCACTGTTGGCGGGCAGAAGATATCGGATCAAGAGCAAGTCTTGAATTTGGCTGACAGCTCCAGGTGGCTTCTGTCCGCGGTGAAGGCAGGGAGGTTCAATCTGGATAAGGTGACCTTCTGTGAGCTCCACAATATCGTCGCGCGCAATGAGGCGCTGGAGTGGGGGCATTTCCGTGGTGAGGGTGATGAAACGAATTACACGCCCGATGTGGCGCTTGGTGAGCGCGGGCGTCACACGCCACTGCCAACGCTGGCTGGCGCCCGGGCGTTGAATGAAGTGTTCGAGCGCGGGGTGGGTGCACTTAACCAGCATTCTGGAGGCGAGTTCGAGAAGGGGGTGGCGTTTTTCTTGTTCGGCGCCTTGCAGCAGTTCTTCTTTGATGGGAATAAGCGAACTTCAAGATTCATGATGAATGGCGTCCTCATGTCGCACGGCATTGAGGCAATTAGTGTGCCTGCCGCCAGGGCTCAAGAGTTCAATGAGCTGATGGCTGAGTTCTACGAGACAAAGGATGCGACGAGCATGTTTCGATTTTTGACTTCATGCCACCCGGATTTTCAGGACTTACCCGTCAGCGAGCTTGCTCCAAAATGAGTCACCTGCGCAAGGAACAGCTCAGTCAATATCTAAGGATTCCAATTGCAGGGTAGCCCTGCGTGCGGGCTGTATCGCATATGGATGTGGTTATTTAATCGTGGCAACAAGAAAGGAAATTTTAGGTGGACACAAAGCAGGAACGCTTCGCGTTCCGCGTCCTACCTCATCGGCCTAAAAGCCGATGTTTCACACGCACAAAAGGATGAATAAATTGATCGTCATCAGTGGCTGCTCAGCGGCCGGCAAAACGACGCTGATCGATAAGCTTCTGGCCGAAAGACCGGGGGCCGTCAGGCCGGTGACGCACACAACGCGCCAGCCTCGCGCAGGCGAGGTGGATGGTGTGCACTACCATTTTGTATCAAGAGGGCGCTTTCTTGCGATGATCTCGCAAAACGAGATGATTGAATTCGCGGAGGTGCACGGCAACCTGTATGGCACCAGTAAAAAAGCCATCCAAGATGTGCCAGCCGGGACGACTGTGGTTGCCATCCTGGATGTCGAGGGTGCAAGCAGTATGCGCGAGGCATTCCCTGAGTGCTACACGGTATTCATTGACGTACCAGAGAACGAGCTCCGTAGGCGCTTGATCGAACGAGGGGATGCTGAGGCGGATGTTGATCGACGGATGATGACTGCAGCAAAAGAGAAAATGTGTCGCTTTGAGTTTGATTGCATCATCGAGAACGTAGAATTTGATTATGCGTCGCGCGCGCTGGCGAGCGTATTTGACCGGATTCTCGTGTCTACTCCGGAGAAGCGATCGGCGGACGAATCCAAACATTCTGTATCTGTAGGCGCCTAAAAGAGGTTTCCATTTTTGACATGGGACTCCGTCACATGACGGGAGGCAAAACATCGGAAATGTCGCTTGCGACCCATTCGGACCGAAAGACCTCATCGGATGGGTACAGTCGAGGAAATGCATACTCAAGTAGGCTTGGCGGAAAGCCAGCTTTGACTCGCCCCTTAGGGGAGTCGGAAACTAAATAGCCTTTGTCCAGCATCGTTTTAAGGATGTCGCGTGCCGTCCTTTCCGGAATCCCGAGAATTCCTGGCGCATCACCGCGCTCAATCCCGCCATCCTTAAATGCTCTGGCGTAAAGCCTTGAGCCAATCGACTTTACATCGCCCGACACGGATAGAAGGTGAGAGATACGGCGCTCGATATCGTCAGCACGGAACATGTCTGACATGAATTTAACCTGATCAATTGCAGCGATGAGTGCAAATTCACAAAAATCGGCCAACGCCGATTCCGACAGTGATCCGCGACCGTCAAGATCACCTTTTCTGGGGGCGTCGGCAGCGTCCAGCAGCGCCTTGTATTGCTCGCCGTTCCGGGCGAACCCTCTGGATAAAGCCCAAAGCCCAACGCCAGGCAGGCCGGACTCTCTCAACATAGCGTCCGTAACGATCCTCGCCGTGCGCCCATTGCCATCCAGGAACGGGTGTATCCAGACAAGCCTGTGGTGCGCGGCCATACTAGCCAAGATCGATTCGCCACGGTAAAGCCCGCCCTTACCGGATTTACTCAGAACGGTGCCATACACCTGATCAAATCGCGCCAAAAAGTCGGCGATTGAGGCGGAGTTGGGCGCAACATGCCTACCAACACTGACTTCCAATGTCCTTACCTTGCCCGGAATGATTTTAACACCCCCTTGGTTTAGCATTTCGCTGGGGAGTTGCGAGTAAAATTTCCGATGCACCGCACAAATAAACTCGGACAATCCGATATCCTTAATCGATGTCGCGCGAGCCCAAATAGCCGCATCAATGTGCGCGCCGGCCAGTTGTTGAATTGATGTTAAGGATTCGCCACCTTCCCTTTTCATTGCTATCTCAATATCGATAGGGCGAGTGTGATGTCCCTCCATCTGGTTTGAGTAATAACAATTCATCCCATCAACCAATAGCGCCAAACTGAAGGCCGTCTCTTTATGAATTGCCGATTCCAGCTTACCGCTCGCCAAGGCTAGATCCTCGGCCAGTCCGATCAAGCGGCGGTAGTATGGGCGGGTATCCGCAATAAGCAGAGGCTCCATTTGAGAAGGGCTGTCATTTGACATGATCAATTCATCCTTGCCGATTTGTATGCCGATAATTATATATACAGCTCAGCTAATTACAATGCATATTGCTTATTTTTTGCCGATGTTTAATGTATTTAACAGACCAACCTGCAGTGCCGGCAGCGAGCAATAAGCCCCGCAATGCTGGGGTATTTGCGTTTGCGGCTTGTTCAGATGCGGAGTGACTGCCCATGAAATAGAGTGACAGGCCAATCTTGTGGTCAGTCTGCCACTCTCAAGCAAAAGCCGTAAACATTGACTTTATCTAAAAATTTTTAGATAATCTCGAAAGCGGAGGCATTATGGCAAAAAGAAATTTAACACAAGGTGAGCTCTTTGAGATTCGGCAGGCATTGCATGTCGCGGTGATTGATGCCCTGATGTCTGCAAGAAGATGGGAGCCCTCTGACTTGTTATTTCAGGGAGGGACGAGCTTGCATTTGGCGCATGGCTCACCTCGGTTTAGTGAGGATCTGGATTTTCTTGTGGACTCATCGTTAAATTTAGGGGATCTGTCAGCGTCCATTAAATCGAGATTGAGTGGGCTATCCTGGTTCCCTGCTGATATGTCCCTTTCCGTAGGGAAGTCGAAAGAAGCCCGCAACCCGCATTCATTTGTTGTCACATTGGGCGGTAAGCAGGTAATTGGGGCTGTACGAGTCAAGGTTGAGATGTGGATGACAGATCGCAATACGATCTCCCCTCTTGGATTGGTTGTTGCTCCGATCCAAGTGGCATCTGGAATGGGGGCCGGTATGCGGACATTCGTCCCCACGGCTGTTATTGGGGAGATTTTCGCAGATAAGGTTTTCGCCCTGGGCGCTCGGGATTACATTAAGCCTCGTGATGTGTTCGATATTGATTGGATTGTCGCAAATCATGAGGGAGTTGCGTGCTCTGAAAGGCAGATGGAAATCCGCTTTGCCACCTATCCCAATATGTCGATCGAGGAGTGGTTGTCCCGCGCCGATGTCAGACTGTCTCAATTGAAGGCGTCGAATGCGGCAATCAAGAAAGAGCTTGGGCGCTGGTTGCCGTCCTATTACGCCCTGGGGGATGATGACATTGCAAGAATGATTCATCGCTCCGTGGAGGCGCTCAACAGTGGGCGACAGCTGGTTGATGCGATCGCCAGTCGAAGTGGCGCGAGTCCATCCCCATGAGGTCGCAAAACACATCGACTATTGAGCGGCTCCGCAGTCTCGGGGGCGTTTTTCGCGGATCGGAATTGAGCGTCAGATTCCAGTGGACCTCAAAAACAACCTCGCAGTACCTATATCTCTGGAAGTCCAAGGGATTGGTTGATTCGCTCGGGGGGCATAGCGATGTGTTCGTTAATCTCCTCCGAAACCCTAATCCAGATTGGGATGCGGCACTCGCTATGGCGATGCCAAAGTCCGTGCTGATTGGAATTGAGCCACTGCGCCGCGCTGGCTGGGTGACGCAGATTCCATCGAGACCTGCTGTTGCGGTCGCTAGTAGTGAGCGGGTTTTCTTGGGAATTGATCGTTACGAGATTCTTCCCCGTCCAAACCGTTGGTTTGCGGCCATCCAGCATGGGATTGAGCGATCGGATCAAGCGCTTTCCTCGCTTCGGCCCTCATGGGCGCTCGCGGATATGATCGCCCATGAGGGGTGGGGTGGCTGCGGCCTCCAGCCAGATGATATCGATGTTTCATTTATGACATCCATTGATATGGAAGATTGGGAGGCGGCCTGCCAGGCTTTAAAAGTGGATCAGGCCGATCGGCGCGTAATTGCATTCACTACAAGCACTATGGGTATGAGGTAGTGCGCAGCGCTATTGAACTCTGTGCCGATCAAGATGGATGATGCCAGGCGACTCGGAGTGCTGGAGGTCTATTCCATGGAGAGGAAATCGCAGTGTTCTGCGAGTTCGACCCCGCATGCGAGACAGCAAAATGCGTGGCGCTGCTTGAAGGGCAGTGCGACTTGCTTGTGTCATCGCAAGACTCAATGGGCATGCGTTAGCCCGAAGGGCGCTATTGCATTGCCAAGAAATACGTGTATGTTTGTCACATACAACAAATTCCAATGAAAGGATGCGCAATGACACATAAGACGCTACTCATTAAGGTGAGTCCGGAGTACGTTCCTGAGGATGGGACGGTTTTCGATGTGGTGTTCGAAATTTTGGATCAGCATGAAATCCCGGCCAACATTTACGAATTCAATCCGAATGCGAATCTTTACCCTGTCGTGCGAACGGATGGGGAAACCGATGTCATCATATTCAGCGACAAGGATGAGGCGCGTCGCTTCACGGAAAAGCACCCCGAGTATTCGGAGCAGTTGACATCGGCAGTCTACGATACGGCCGAGGAAGCCTTTGCAATATGGGGCGATGACGCAAACAACGAGGTGCGCCCATGACCATGAATATGATGCATATCGCGTTGGCGAACGGTGATTCCGCCTTGTTCGTAAATGATCGCCTGGTATACTCTTTGGATGGAAATGAATCTGGAGAAACGCCATTAGAGGTTGCGCAACGTCTGGAGGAAGCCTGTCCATCCTCTGCCTTGTTATGTGTTGATATGGAAGTGCCATCAGATCCGGATTGGAACTGGGATGACGTGCTTGAGTTGACTCCATTGTGGGGCAAACCTGCGCCAGGATACATCCGTGCGCACGGATTCCATAACGAGACCGGTGAGGCGTTTGCAGGCAAATTGTGCATGGTGGGGCAGCCGCCAGCGGGTGGCGTTGCTGATGAACCCGTCTTTTTCTTCTTTCCGCAAGAATATCTCGAATCGAAATCTATCATTGGCGAGCATCAAAATTTTACGGTCACCGGATATCGGGATCACAACGGCGTCGATCACACAGCTAAGTTGGCTCACATAGTTGCGTGGGACAGCGATGGTTCGGGTGGCTTTGACTGGTATCACAATGATAGGGAGGCTAATGTGGCGTTCGAGAAAGAGCGCGACAATGCCGTAAATTATGCGGATAGCGACTGGAAGGCTTATCGGTTTACCGTGTTGGTTGATGAGTCTTTGTCTGACGATGAGGTAACTCGATTGATCGACCGGGATCTGCGTCACTACTGCGACACTGCAGCTGACTCGTATGTGGCTGAGCCAGGTTGGTATGTCACCTCATCCTTTGATGGACATGTATATGACGGCCCTTACAGCAGCGAATCCGAGGCTCAGGATGTGATCGACACAACTCCAGACCTTGCTGGTGGCGTCACCACTTGCGCGGCAGCAAAGCCTGTCGCCCCGGCCCCGGGGATGTGAGAATTCCAACATGAGACTCTCTGATAAGCTTTCCGCCTACTACGACGACAATGCGGCATTGCGTGACGGCATTGCCATGGCAATGCCTGACTTCGAGTACCCCGACTGGTCCCACAAGAGCGTGGGGGAATTGCTGCGGGCGATCGAGCCTCGCTATGCTATTCATATCGCACATTCAGCCTTTGATGTGGACGATAAGGCGAGCGACGCTTCGCGAGTGAAGGAGTATGCCTATATTGGTTGGGTGCACAAGAACTACAAAGGGGATCAGCTGCAGTCTGCGCTGGGCAAGCTTGAGCGCTCGGAAGGTACCGTTAAGGCATACCCGGAGGCATTCCTTAACGAGGTCGAGGGAGTTCATCACTTTAATCGGCGCGCACAAGGCATCTTCTGTGATAACTACATCGACGCCGACTGTTTTCCGGTGGGCGACACTTTTGTTTACCACTTGCGGGCCAAACTATACGGGCGTGCTGGGCGCGATTGGACAAAGGCGCAGAATGCGGCGCTGGCACGCTCGATGACGAGCGATGAGATGGCTGAGGTCATGAAGACCGGCCTCAGTGCGATCAAGGAGATTGAGGTGGATGCGCTCAAGACGATGGGCGCCATCAATATCACCAGCGTAGGCGCTGAAAATATCTATTTCAGGAAGGGCGGTCAGGAATACTTCTGTAAAGTTGGATTTACCGACCAATATCCGGAGGGTGAGGTGGACCTGAATGATACGGCCAAGCTTTCTGATGTTGACCGATTCAATGCAGTTGCGCTCATTGCTATCTACCTTCATTGCGACCAGGGTTACAAGAGCTCAGCCAAACTTGCGCTGAACCAGCTTCTTCTTCATAAGGATCCGCTTGTCGTGGATCGTTACGCCGTTACTAAATTCCTGGACGATGGTGTCGTTGGTGATTTCGCTTCAACATACAATGAACTCTTTGAGCAGTTTGTCCTGGATGAGCGCGAGGATTGGAAGCCGTTCATCGATTACTATGGCGCTAAGGGTTTTAAAGATGCCCTGGGCGAGATTGTGTTCTCGGGGGATGATTGCGGGATGTATCCCTATTTCAAGTCACACAAAGCTCTTCTCGATCGCCTAGCGCTCCATGATGACGATCTGATGGGTGATTGTTCGCCGCGATCGGCGTAAGGGGTGGTTATGCGAATTCTTGAATCAAAGCTATCGGACATCCTGTTGTCTGGGCAGTGTCTCCACGACGACGATAGTGACCGGGCGGCGAAGTTCGCTGGCACCGAGATCGCCAAGTTTCTGGATCGCCAGAGTGATGCGGCGGTATTGGATATGGCTGACAAGGCCGCCCGAGACCTGCGCGATCTGGAAGATAAGGTGGACTTTAGTGATCTGCAGGGTATCGCATCGGTGCACGCCTTCAAGATCATGAGTGCGGCGCCGATGATGATCGCAGAGCCGGGCGACAAGGCTACGCATGCTTTCTTTCTACAGGCCGCCCCAGGAACGCCCGTTTATTGGCCGGAGCATGCTGAAGTTCCTTGTGTGAAGTCAGATTTCATCGTCCTGACTTCCGGTCATGTTGGTCGAGCTGCGACGCTTTTCGGGGCATGTGATTGGACGCATCCCTCCACATTGATTTGCGAGCTCGGCGAGGGCTTCTTTGGCGGGTTCGAGGTTGATCACATCCTGTATGGCAAGCACGCGGAAGGGATGTTCCTGGTGCTGTATGACTCAGCCGATATCCCGCTTTACAAAAATACTGATCAGGATTTATCCGATCTGCCGCGACTGCTTGGCGCTGAGCTGGCTCGCCGTGTGCTCGATGACGCCGGTGTTCGCCCAGAAGGGTCTCCAGAGCACTATCGAAAGATCGAGCTGATGCCGGACGAGTTCTATTTCAGCGAAGAGCGTGCGGCCGAAACTACCGTTAGCAGTAGGGCGGCGCTGGGTATCGTCGCGCGCCTATCGAACGAGTCTTCGACTTCCGAATCAACGATGGCACCAAAATAAGGAATTGCAACATGAGTGAATTGACTGAAGAGCAAAAGATCGCCCGCGGCGAGTACCTGGCTGAAGTATTTGGGTTGCGTCGAGATCGTGAACATGCGGATAGATTTTCAACCAGCGTTGGCAACAAGACGGCTTTGGGCATCTTCGCGCTTTCGGAGCGCATTCTGAGTGAGCCGGCGCCATCCGAGGTTGTGGCGGTGGCGCCGAAGGGTTGAACCTTGAGTAACCTTATCGTTGCGAGGTTGCTACACCACACCTTCCATCATAGGGGGTGGGATTTCAAAAAGATATCGCGCGAAGAGCGTGTGATCGTTGGTTCTCAGAAGGTGTTAGACCAGATGCGTAATGATGTGATGCGCATCGCAAGATTGTATGGGGCGGACATGAATCAACCTGCAAAACGCGAAATGATCGAACTGCTGTGGCTCTGGAACAAACTGGGCGATGCGCCAACTTTCACGGAGAGTACGGATGAATACGATGTGGACTCAATCGAGGTGCCTTTCCTGCACTTCTCCGTCGGGACGCATCGCGAAGATGTCTGGCGCTGGTTTGAGGCGCAAAATCCGGATTTTCTGGTCACTGATGCAATGTACCGTAAACATCGCCTGGCATTTTCTGCGGGCGAAGCCCAGACTGGCGGTGACGGTGCGGGCTTCTGGTCAAATGAGGATGGCTGGGTCGTTCTTCAGGGGGCGACGGTGTTTCATCAGGACCAGATCAGCGAACTCATGCGTCGACTGCCAAAATCATCCTCCAATGACGTGGTGTGGCTGACCTTTAACGAGGCGCTGAACAAGATTCCAGCGCAGCAAGAAGCAGATGTGGCGGCTGGACTGACGCCCGCCACATCACCCCATTGTATAACTCTCTCCTTCAGGTAGAATTGCGCAATCAATTAGCGTAAGTTCTATACATGCACGAGCAATATTCATACACAGAAAACGGATATCGGCACTGCGACAAAGATGGTGAGTGTCGAACCTTTGATCGTGTGGCGATTCTATTTCATCGCGAAACAGGGGTGATCTATTCGCATGGCGAAGCCGCGCGGGTAACTGATGTCGCTCACAATCTAAAACGATACATGGCGTTTACAGGTCAGTTGAAAGAGGTTTCAAAAATGACCCTGGTCGGGGGGGCGATTGAGGCCGGCGAAATGAACAAGATCGCCAGCCGACCAGGGTACGTTCTGGCTTGGTATGCGCGGGAGATGTTCTTCTTGCATGCTGGCCGACACCCAGAGGCTACGAATGACGGATATTCGCATGCCGGGTGTGATGTTGTTTTTGACGACTACGAGCTGGCCGCCAAGCATCTGTATATGGCGATCGTTATCGACGTGATGACCGGCCTATCGATCGCTTCGCACGATTGGATATCCGCTGCGGCCATAAAGCGTCTCGAATGGGTGGCTCAATGGCATAGTACGAGCAGCCATACGAAAGAAAAGTCGTGATGGAGTCTCCTGCGCTCATTGGGCTTATTGGTCGATCGCGTAGTGGCAGGGCCGCGGTCGCTGCATACTTGGTTGAAAGATACGGGTTCGTCAGGCTAGCGCACGCGGACAAGCTCAAGGAAATCCTTGCGCGCGCTTATCAAGTGCCATTGAGCTACTTCTATGACGATGCGTTCAATGGTCGTCCACACCCCAATCTTAGGGGTGAATGCATCGCCGAACGATTTAATGCCGATCTACCGCGATGGTTTGAGTCTGTGCTCGACGAGCTGAGTCCAAAGAGCGTCGTAGTGGCGCCCGCGGTTGCCTGTCGCGCCATATTCTGTGACATCCTAGAGGTCGCGATTACTCGCCGGACGAAGTGGTTCAGCTTGTCGGTGTAGAAGGCTTCAAGAGGTATGTCGGTGAAAGCGTGTGGAGCGATTACGTGACACGGGTCGCCCAGGGACAGCTTGAAGCGGGAGGGTCGGTCGTGATCTCTGACGTGCAGTTTTCATGCGACCTCGAGGGTGTAAGGATGCTTGGCGGGGATTTGTGGGCGATCAAGCGCGCTGCTGCAATGATGGGCGCGCCAGACGCGTATGTGGGCTGGTTGTCGAATCACGCAGATCTGATCATCTCAAATAATGGCTCGTTTCTGCAGCTGCATGCACTCATTGATCATGCGATTGAGCACACGTCCTTCTCTTTTGTGGGGCGATAGCGATGGCCCAGCTCGCCGCACAGCAAGACGACTCGAAGCGATTCCGCGATGTATTTGGCCGGCTGCTGCAGCAGGTTGTCCAAATGGACGCGTCCGAGATGTTCCTGACCGCTGATTTTCCGCCGACGGTTCGCCTTGATGGGAAGTTGACCAAACTGATGGACGACCCTATGGCGGCGGAACATTGCCGGAAGATCGCTCGTGCAATCTGTGACGATCGCCGCTGGCAGTCGTTTTTGACCCTCAATAGCGCATCTTTTGTACTGTCCGATGAAGGGGCTCGTTTCCGGGTTAACCTTTTTACTCACCAAAGGAAAGTCGGTCTGGTCGCGCAAAGACTCCCGTCCAGCGTGCAAGATATTGCCTCATTGGGTTTACCGCAGTGGCTGCGCGATAGCGCCATGCGGGATGCGGGACTCATTCTTGTGGCTACTGCCGCTGGGCAGGGACGAACCTCGGTTGTTCAGTCCATGCTTCATCATCGGAACGTACACGCGCAAGGGCACATACTTTCCGTGGAAAACATGATCGAGGTGCCGCACAAGCACATCAATTGCATGGTTACACAGCGTGAGATAACGACCGACACACCGCATATGCGCGTCGCCCTGCAAGACGCCTTCCATCAATCTGTGGATGCGATATTCCTTGGGGATATTGCTGATTACGAGTCGCTATCCATGATCTTGAGGCATGCGGATGCCAGACTGGTTGTCGCCTCAATCATGGCGGATGGCGTGATGGAGGCTGTCGAGCGACTATTGAGCTTGGCCACCGTCGACTCCAGGGCCGATCTTGGGGTGTCACTCGCCATGTCACTTTCCGAGGTGTATTCGCACCAGCTCGTCCCTCGCCAAGATGAAAATGGCGTCATGGTTGCGACGGAACGGCTGTTGATGAGTGCGAGGTCGTCTGGACACCTGGCGAACGGTAGGATGAGGGAGTTGTCGTCGATGCTTGGCGATGGCCGTGGCGTCGAAGTTCATTCTGCAAATCATTCGCTCTTCTCCCTCTATGAGCAGTACCAGATCAATCTGGGCGAAGCTGTCTATCGCTCGAATGATCGCGTTGGATTACGCTCTCGCCTAAGGATTGAGAGCGTCAGGTATGACTCGGAAGGTGGTGACTTGGGCGGCGATGGCGATCTTGATATTCCGCAAAGCGACGTTCTGAGAGCTTGACCGTTGCCTGACTTAATCTGTTTCCAATCTTCCTTGAGGTTCTTGCGCGCGTTCAAAGATTGGTAGGTTGATGAGTATGTGCCAGATAGCCACGTTGTCATCCCCTTGCCAGGGTAGTCGCAACCTGATTCCGGACGAGATTGTGTGTAAGTTTGGCTTAAAAGCGATCCAGATGGACTCGCCGTAAAAATAAATAGGATAGGGGGTGTTGCATGCATCAAGAAGAGCGAGATAGGTATGTCCAGCTGGTCAATTCATTACTAAAGAAGATGGGCGAGGTCAATGCGAGCGACCTCTTTCTGTCGGTCGGCTTCCCGCCGGCTATGAAGATCGGCGGAAAGATGATGCCGTCCACATCCCCTCCTCTTACGGCAGAGCAGGTTCGAAAGATGGCGCATGCAATCAGCTCGGACAAGCAGTGGGCCGAATATCAGGAGAAGAAGGGGCTAATTTTGCGATTGCCCCTGCCGGGATCGGCCGTTTCCGCGTAAATGTCTTCACGCAACAGCAGAATGCCGGCATGGTTCTGCGCGTAATCGCCGCAGACATCCCTAACTTCGATAAGATGGGGCTTCCTGAGAAGTTGCGCGAAGTGGTTATGGAGAAGCGCGGCCTGATCCTGTTGGTTGGCGCAACCGGTTCCGGAAAGTCCACCACGCTGGCGGCCATGATCGACCAGCGTAACGAGAAGACGCAAGGGCACATCATCACTATCGAGGATCCGGTCGAGTACGTCCATCAGCACAAGCGCTGCCTTATTACGCATCGTGAAGTCGGTATTGATACGATCGGTTGGTTTGATGCCCTTAAGGATACGTTGCGCCAAGCGCCGGATGTGATCCTTATTGGCGAGATTCGCGACCAAGAAACAATGGAATACGCCTTGAATTTTGCAGAAACAGGTCATTTGGCGATGGCCACATTGCATGCCAACAGCGCGAACCAGGCTATTGAGCGCATTATTAACTTCTTCCAGATCGAGAAGCGCGCCCAGATCCTTATGGACCTTTCCTTGAACATCAAGGCCATTATCTCCCAGCGCCTGGTGCCGAAGGCGGGTGGTGGGCGGGTGGCAGCTATCGAGATACTGCTTTCATCCGCATTGGTTCGGGACGCGATATTCAAGGGCGAGATCGATAGTGTCAAGGAGATCATGGGCAAGTCCAGAGAGGTCGGCATGCAGACATTCGACCATGTTCTTTTTGATCTTTATGAGTCGGGGCAGGTCGGCTACAGGGAGGCGCTGGCAAATGCCGACAATCAAAACGATTTGCGCATTAAGCTCAAGCTTAATAGCAAGCGATACTTGATCGAAGAAGGCGCTGACGGTTCTGCAACCGAGGGTTTGTCGATCCTCGGGGATGATGACAAGAAGTGATTGCAGGTGCAGCGTTGCATTTTTTAGGGGTGACCGGCATAAATTCCAGTTTGTGTTAGTATGCAACTTACGTTAATTGAATGGCGGCAGATCACTGATGTCAACGATGGTCGGAAACTACAAGAAGATTAAAAAGTTAGGCGATGGCGCAACCGGTGATGTCTGGCTTTGCGAGAAAGATGGTAGCCCTTATGCCGTTAAGATAGTCGATCCGGCCATGATGAGAGCGGATGGTGATTTCGTGCTGACGATGTTCGGCAACGAGGTTGATCTGGCGGACAAGCTGAAGCACCCGAATATTGTTGAGACGATTGAGAGTCAGATCAGCGACGAGTCCGTCTATTCCGTGATGGAGTATGCCGATCGGGGCAATATTGAGCACCTGTGCAGTCAGGATGCCTTGGTGCCGATCGACACATTGCTTGACTATGCGAGGCAGATCGTCAAGGCAATGGATTTCGCCTCCAATAAGTTTGGGTTGGTTCATTGCGACCTTAAGCCATCCAATCTTCTGTTGTTTGGCGCAACGGTCAAGGTGTCTGATTTTGGCGCAAGCATTCTGCAGTCCCATCGCCCGGCGGCAAATATCTCGGCCGGCTCTCCGGCCTATATGTCTCCGGAACAGATTCAGGGGCTGCCGCTGTCTGCGTCAACTGACATCTACTCTTTTGGTGTGGTGCTGTATCAGCTTTCCACCGGAAGACTTCCGTTCTTTTCCTCGACCGCGGATGACGCTATCCATCAAACGCTCAATGCTGAAGTTCCTCGGCCATCGTTGTTCAGGTTTGAGATCCCAATGGATCTGGAAGTCGTCATTATGAAGTGCCTGAGCAAGCGCGCAAGCGCTCGTTATCAGTCATGGGCTGAAGTTGGGCTTGATCTAGCGAGGATCGTGCAGGAGATCGAAAAGACAAAGGTTGTATGGGTCGATCGCAAACCAATATTTGAAACAATCAAAAAATTCCCGTTTTTCGCCGACATGTCTGATCTGGAGGTGTGGGAGATATTGCAGGCTGCCAAGGTGATCTCGGTCGCCAGCGGCCAACGCGTTGCGCACAAGAATGAACGCAGCAAGACTCTGTATTTCATCGTTGATGGCGGACTGACTGTTGAAAGCGGCGGTCAGGTAATCTCCATTCTGAAGCCGGGCGAGGTGTTTGGCGAGATGCCATACCTTGCGGGCGATAAAGATGGGGTGCGCGTGGCTAATGTGGATGTTAATAAGCCATCGACGTTAATGATGATCAATCCGCATGTCATTGATGCTATGAGTATGGAGTGTCGTTTCTCGTTGGCGAAGGCATTCTGCCGCACGCTTGCGCGCCGTTTGAGCGGTCTAGTTGGGGAGGTTTACTGATGGCCCGCAAAGTGCTTTTGATCGACGACTCCAACACCATCAGGAAGTCGGGCGACATATTTATGAAGCAGGCTGGTTATTCCGTATCGCTTGCGGAGGATGGGTTTTCGGGTATTGAAAAGGCGTTCAACGAGATTCCGGACATCATCTTCATTGACGTGATGATGCCACACGTCGATGGGTACATGGCGTGCGCCACAATCAAGAGTAATCCGGCCTTGCGCCATGTACCCATCGTCATGCTTACAAGCAAGGATACGCTGCTTGACAGGGCGAGAGGCAGGCTTGTTGGCGCAGATCTTTACTTGATCAAGCCGTTCAACAAGAAGAGCTTGATTGATGCAATCGAATCACTGATTTAATAAGAGAAGGAACTTGATATGAGTAACGACAAGCGCATTTTGATTGTGGATGATTCCGAAACCGAGCGATACACGATTGGTGAGACGCTGAAGGCGGCCGGATACTTCGTGTTTTTTGCCGAGGATGGCGAGAAGGGTGTTGGGCAGTCCAAGATACTTAAGCCTGATCTGATCGTTATGGATGTCATCATGCCGGGGATCAATGGTTTTCAGGCGTGCCGACAGATTACCCAGGACGCCGAGACCGCCCATATTCCTGTGATTATCTGTACCACCAAGGGACAGGACTCGGATAAGGCATGGGGTGAGCGCCAGGGCGCCAAGGCTTATGTCGTCAAGCCAATCGATCGGGATGAGCTGCTCGCCCGCGTCAAGGAGTTGTTGCCATAATGAGAGAGAATAGTCTCTCTGTTGAGTCGCTTGAGGGTCTGGTCGAGTTCCAGGAGCGAATCATTGGCCGCCTGAAGACGAAGGACTCTTTCGACTTCGCCAAGTCTGCGCTTGGTGTTACATGCGGGAATAAGCGCTTCCTGTTCGATATGAATGAGATCCATTCGATCATCGACGTCCCGGCGCGAACTCGTGTGCCCAAGACTCGCTCTTGGCATATGGGCATCTCCAATCTCCGTGGCGAGATATATAGCGTCATTGATTTAAAGCGATTCAAAGGAGGCGAGTCTTGTGATGTTGGAGACCAGACTCGCCTCCTGGTCATTCACCCGCGGCATGGTATTGGCGCGTGTTTAATGGTTGATGTGGTGGTAGGGTTGGTCGACATTGGTCAAATGACGCGTGATGGCGAGACGTTTGTTGACCCTGACAGTGGTTCAGTGTGGGAGTTGGTTGACGTTCCAGTGATGCTCAAGTCGAGCGAGTTTTTAAAGATTAAGCGATAAGGGGTTGGTGATGAGTGAGGATATATTTAGCAGCACAATGAGATTCCTGCGCCTCAAGAGTGGCGAGACGCCTGCCGTGCCCGTGAAGCGCATGAATCTGCGTAAAAAGGAAAAATTCGACATCGTCGCGATGGCGAAGAGCCATGAGATGGTGGCTTACGCCGCCATCCTGGCTGCGGCGGCGCTGTTCTCCGGCGCCGCCTTGTTTGTAAATAATCAGGAGGCTGTCAGAAAGGCCGAGCTTGGACTGGACGCAAGTGCGTTGACGCCGTTGTCCTATCAGGTGCGCGAAACATCCAGGGGTGCGCTGAGTGGAAGCGATGTGGCATTCGACGGCCTCGCTGCATTGAATGCCCAAATCCTCGGGGCGTCTGGAAAACTAGGGGATCCGGAGATCAATAAGGCCGCCCGGCTGCTTGATAGGTCAATCGGTGACGTGGTTTCGGGCAAGAAGGGTATCGTGACTTTGCACGGCGTGATCAAGAGCGCATCAGAGACCATGGGTGACGCCTCAATCATCCTCAAGGATTTGTCCGGCGATCGCAATTCGGCCGCAATGCGGATCAATGCACTCAAATTGATGGGGTCTATGCAGGAGGTGAATAACATTGTCTCTGAGGCGGCAGAAAGTGAGCAGTTTGTGGGCAAGATGGCTCAGGCCAACCTTGAGCTTGAGGAGGCTTTTGCGCTGGCAGAGTCGCTTGCAAATCTGGTTCGCGAAGAAGATGGACCAAAGATCGAGCGACTGAATGAATTGCTCGAATCGATCGCCACAAACGTTGACTCACTGACCATTCAGTCTGCAATTGCCAAGAAGTCCATCCTGTCGTCCGGGGAGATTGAATCTCAGACGGTCGCCCTTGAGTCTGCGGTAGCTGAATATGAGAAACGCTTGCTGTCGGATTCCTTTTCGATCCCACTACAGGCTGCAGCTGCATCCGGATTGCTGTTTGCTCTGGTCTTTATTGTGTTCGTCGTGCGTTATATCAGCCTGGGCAAGAGCAAGCTGCTGGAGACTCAGCAGCAAAACAAGGAAAACCAGGACGCCATCATGATGCTGATGGACGACCTGCAAGCTATCTCTGATGGCGACCTTACGCAAAAAACCCGTGTGACTGAAAGCATCACTGGTTCCGTGGCCGATTCGATCAACTACACGATCGATGAGGTGCGCAACCTGGTGAAGAGGATATCCGATGCTGCAGGGAATATCCGGACCACAACCGAATCAACTGCCGGCATGACCAACGAGCTTTCCAGTGTTGCTTCTGAGCAGGCGCGCGAGATTGAAAATGCGACGAGCATGGTCGGTATGGTGGTCAAATCCATCCAGGACATTGATGAGTCGGCGGCAAAATCTGCCGACGTTGCGCGCAGGGCATTGTTTGCTACAGAGAAGGGTGGTTCAGCGGTTGCCGACTCTGTGGAAGGCATGAACAAGATCCGTGACCAAATCCAGGACACATCCAAGCGTATCAAGCGACTGGGAGAGAGCTCCCAGGAGATCGGCAACATCATCGCCTTGATTTCTGGCATCACTGAGCAGACTCGTGTGTTGGCTTTGAATGCAGCCTTGCAGGCCGTTCAGGCTGGTGATGCTGGTCGAGGTTTCGCCATCGTTGCCGAGGAGGTTCAGCATCTTGCGGAGCGCTCCGCAAATGCAACCACCCAGATTGCCGGCCTTGTGCGCATCATTCAGAACGACACGCACGACGCCGTGGCTGCCATGGAAAAGAGTACCGAGGGTGTGGTGCAAGGAGGCAAGCTGAACGACGAGGTGAATAACGCTCTTGGCGAGATCAAGCAGGTTGCCCACGAACTGGCCGGCAACATCGAGTCGATCACGGTTTCTACTCAGATGCAAAGCGACATGTCGCGCGATGTGACCGAAGAGATGGGCAAGCTGATGAAGGTTGTTAAAAAGTCTGGGGCGGGCGTGACGATCGTGTCGCGGGCCGTCGCCGATATCTCCAACTTGGCCGAGACGCTGGAAGGCTCTGTTAAGCGCTTCAAGATATAACGCGAGGTAAGTCAATGAGTCACATGCATAAGCTCGTCAAGGCGAGACACAGCTTCCAGAGCGGTCTGCTAGCCTTTATCCATGGCGATCGTCAGGAGAGTTGTCTGCGGATGCACGCAGCGCTTGCCCCCGTCCTCGCCATGGATGATCACCCAGAGTTTGTCATCAAGGCGAGCGCGCTTATCGAGGCCGTGTACGCCGGAGCCCTGGATGATCACGCCGAATACGCGAAGCGCGCGCTACCGCTGATCGATAAGCAATTGAGGCATCTGATCATTAGTGGCGATCTGGATCAAAGGAATCTCGATCTGCTTTCTGATGCCGTTCAAATCACACGAACTTTCGATACACTGCCGCCCATGGATCACTGCTCATCAGCTTCTGATGTGTTGTTTGAGTTCGGTGAATTCTGGAATGATGGCGGCTTCGAGTCGGGCGGCAAGACGATTGCTGAGCTATCAGGCATTCGCGATAAATTTGCTGCGTATGCTTCGCTCGCACCAGCCGCCGAATCGCTCCTCGCGTATGCCGAAGGGTTTTATGGCGGAAGCGCCGAGCAAGACCCGCTTGATGCCATCGACTTCTCTTTGGACGCCAAGGAGGTTGATGCTGACAGTGCGACACCCCTTGATGAGATCGAGAAATTCAGGATGAACGTGGCGGCTGGGGTGCTGCTGATGCAGGACTACTGTGCCACACCGTCCCGGCTTGCTGCAAAAACAATGATCAGCTTTATGCGCTCACTGCCGGATGGCGGTGATGAGTTCACGGTTCTCAACCAAGCCCTGGTTTGGCGTGGCGCTTGGGCGCGTGTTTCCGGGCATGCATCGCAGGTCCTAAAGGACGCCTCTGCGGCAATTGATAGCTTTGACAATGAGGGCGCCCAACGCCTCTACATGCAGGTGCATACGATCGTTACGCCCCACCTGCATGTTGGCGCGGCGAGCGCGACCGTCACGCAGGATGATGTCTCCGCCTTGATGGAGCGCATTCGTGAGGATGCCCCTTTGGATGTTGGGCAAAGCGAGAGCGCCATCAAGGATTTTATGTCCGGTTTTGCCGCCCCCGGTGCAGTGAATGATTATATCATTCGAGAATCTGTGGGAAGTGAGTCTGCTGTGCTCGATGCGCAATCTGAACGCCTCGGTGACGACCATAAGGTCTTCACCGCCGAGCCTCGCGTCGAATGCGTTTACGATGCCGCCGCACCATCCAGCGCGGACAAGGATGCAGCGCCAGCCGTCTTGTCCGGTATCGATCTCTCGGATATCGATTTTTCCGTAAGCGATTTTGGCGACGAAAAAAAAACGACTGAATCCGAAGTGATCCACGCCGACGCCGTTGATGATGCTGATGCTATTGATCCTGAGATGCTATCCACCTTCATCGAGGAGGCGCGCGAGGTCTTGCAATCGATCGCTGCGAGCGTTCGCGCATGCCGTGTATGCCTTTCTGGTGGCGGTGATTACAAGCCAGACCTGGCCGATATCCGCCGCGGCGTCCACACCCTTAAGGGCAGCGGCAGGATGGTTGGACAAAAGGATCTTGGCGAAGTGGCTTGGGCTGTTGAGCACGCCCTCAATACGATTATTGAAGATGATCGCATGATCGATGAGGTTCTTATGGGCTTCATCGAAGACTTCTCTGTGAGGTTCGGCGGCTGGATCGACACCCTGGAATGGCAGGGCGAGACCATTGTTGAAGCGCAAGACATCATCGATAAGGCCAAGACGCTGGAGTGCCACTCTTCCGAGATAGAGACGGCGCAGCAAAACGAAGCTGAGGTGGTGATAGGTGATATCCATATTTCCTCTCCATTGTTCAACATCGCCAAGAATGAGATGCGTAATCACGTCCGAAGCATGGTTGAGCAGGCATCGGCACTCAATGTTGGCGAAGGTAATGTCGTCGATCCAAAGTTCATTCGTGGCGCGCACACGCTTGCTGGCGTCAGCCGAACCTCTGGGGTGAATGTCATTGGCGACCTGGCCGGAGCGCTGGAAATCTGGCTTCTCGCCCGCCAGAGTAGCGCATTTGCGCTTAGCGCAGAGACCATGAACCTGGTTTTGCAGGTGATCTCCGCGTTAGACACTCAAGTCCACGCCTTCTCTCAAAAGGAGATTCCACAAGGACAACCCGAGTTAATTGAAAAATTAGGGACTACTGAGAGCGTAGCGCTGGACGCGCTCATTGAGAGCCAGGAGGTGATCGACTTAACGAACGATATCTTGACTGGGGATGAATCGGAGGTTGTGCAAGAGTTCCTTGCAGACGATATCGACGAAGATCTGCTTCCCGTTTTTATTGAAGAGGCGGCGAATCTTGAATCCGAGATCATGGGGGCGCTTCGCGCCTTGTCGGGTGACCTTGCGAATAGCGACATCTCCGCGCTGTTGACGCGCCTATTGCACACAATGAAGGGTAGTGCGCGAATGGTCGGCGCTATGCGTATTGGTGAGATCGCACATCGCCTGGAAGATGAGCTTCGCCTATTCGAAAGGGCATCCGATAAACAGTCCGTCGCAGATGATGTGGCGGCTGGGTTTGACGAGATACTGTCGCTTATCGATGGGCTGACCAACCGAGGGCAACATGCGCATCAGGATGGCATGTCTGTGCAACCCTCCGCCATTTTGGTCCAAAACCAACTTAAGGTGTCATCCATCCATCTTGACTCATTGCTCAATGAGTCTGGCGAATTGGGGGCGGCCCGCCAGCGCATCGAGTCGGAGTTGTTCAGGTTTGAGTCTGGCCTGGTTGATATGGATAAAGGGGTTGCTGCTCTCAAGAAATACCTGAGGGATATCGATATCCATGCCGAGAGTCAAATGCAATCTCGCATTACGACTGCGGACGATCATTTCGATCCGCTCGAGTTCGACAGATTCACGCGCCTGCAGGAAATAACCAGGTTTATGAGCGAAAGTATCTACGACGTTCAGACCGTTCAACAAGGCTTGCTCTCGAATATTGGCGAAGCCCAAACGTCCTTGACGAGCCAGCAGAAGATCATGCGCGAGCATCACCAAGCGCTCATGTCTGTTCGTATGATCCCTTTGATGAGTATCGCCGACAGGCTTTACAGGACGGTTCGACAGGCATCCAAGGACCTTGATAAGCGAGTCAATTTGGATATCGTTGGCGGTGATCAAGATGTAGATGCGGGTATTCTTGAGAAGATGACAGCGCCGATCGAGCACATCATTCGCAATTCTATTGTGCACGGGATTGAGGCGGACAGAGCCGCCGCCAGCAAGGAGGCTACTGGCGAGATTAAGGTCGATCTCAAGATCGAGAATGGGGAGCTGGTCCTTTCCATCTCCGATGATGGTGCAGGCATTGATGTCGCCAGGCTGCACCAGAAAGCCATCGCAATCGGCGCTGTTGATCAAGGCGCCAGGTTGTCGCCCGATGAGATGGTCAACCTGATTTTCCTGCCAGGCTTGTCGACCGCGAATGAATTGACAGAGGTGGCCGGCCGTGGCGTCGGGATGGATATTGTCAAGACGACAATCGATAGTCTTGGTGGGTCCATCGCGATCTCTACCCGTACTGGCGGCGGCACGAAGTTCATCTGCCACCTACCGACAAGCGTAACGATGATGCACGTCATGATGGTGCACTCCGGCGAGGAAAGCTACGCAATTCCCTCTTCTATCATCAGGCATATCTTGCAGGTTAATCCTAGTGATATGACTCGCGTCATGAACGAGAGCCTTATCAAGTGGAATGGTCGCGACTACATCCTGCATTCGATATCTCAAATCCTTGAGTCTGGGTCTGGGTCTGTTACTCGTGACGAGTCTATGCCGACGCAATTTCTCCTGTTGGAGTTTGATGGGGCGTATGTTGCCCTTCAAGTTGATGCGGTCACGCAGCAGCGTGATGTGGCGGTCAAGACCGTGGGGGTGCAATTCAAAGGGTTTGACGGCATCCAGGGGGCAATCATTGAAGGAAGTGGCGCGGTTGTGTTGATCGTCAACCCGATCCAGCTGATCGACAACAAGCAGAAGAGCACATTCGTTACAACCAAGATTGTCAACCCGATCAGGGTTCGCCCACTGGTCATGGTCGTGGATGACTCGCTTACCGTGCGCAAGGTGTCTCAGAAGTTCCTTGAGGCGCACGGCTACGACGTTACCACCGCAACGGACGGGCAGGATGCACTGACCAAGTTGGATGACGTCGATCCGGATGTCATGTTGCTGGATATCGAGATGCCGCGCATGAATGGTTTTGAGCTAGCCGAGAGCCTTCGCATGACGGATCGTTTCAAGAATCTGCCGATCGTGATGATCACCTCTCGGACGGCGGATAAACACCGTGAGCACGCCATGTCGCTTGGCGTGAATCACTACATGGGTAAGCCATTCAAGGAAGCTGTGTTACTTGAGGTCTTGGGTGGCTATCGAATAGCGATGAATCAGAGTGGTGCCGATGTAGTCAATCAACAAATGGAGAGTGAATATGCATAAGAAAGTGAAATACGCATTGCTGGTTTTCGCGATGACTGCGATGTCGGCTCAGGTGATGGCGGCTGGTGAGAAGAATTACGAAGGTATCAACTTGGCTGAGGAGTATGAGCATTTCAGCCCCAAGACGCTCGAACTGCTGAAGCGATTCGACTGTATCGACTGTCACCGCGAGACAAATCGAAAACTCGGCCCGTCCTACCACGATGTCGCCGAGCGCTATCGCGGCAAGAAAACCTACAAGTATCACGGCTTTGGCTCGAAGTTTGGCTCGAAGGGTTCTACTGTCGAAATGCCTTTGATTCCGGGGCTTGTGAAAAAGGTGCAGTTGGGCGGCAAGGGCGATTGGTACAAGCGCACACCGATGCCGATCAATGATGAGATGGAGCAATACACCGCCGAGTTTACCCAGATCATCAAAGAGATATTGGCGATCCCTGCTGATTAATTTCAAACCACAATGAAAGGAAATACCAAGATGAAGATTAAGACCAATTTTCTTATGGCCGTAATCGGCTTGATGCTGTCTGGCACGGCGATGGCAGAAGCGGGTAGGCATGACTTCAGTGACTTCAGGGCGCGCGCCCAGTACCTGCTTTCCAAGCATACCTGTACAGCTTGCCATCAAGTTGATGTGCAATCCACCGGCCCATCTTTCCGTGAAATCGCCGACCGCTACCGCGACAAGAAGACCTACAAGTATCACGGCTTTACGCCGAAATACATCTGGTCTATGGATACCCCGATGGTTGCCGGCCTGGTGAAGAAGATCTCCTTGGGTGGCGATGGCGAGTGGGGCGGCCCTGGCACACCGATGCCGCAGATGGATGCGGGCGGCGCCAAGAAGGGTGAGCTCGAGGAGTTGGTGAAGGCTATCCTGGAGCTGCCGCCATTGCCGGAAGAGGCTGAAGAGGAAGAAGGTGTGACTGAAAGAGCACCGTCCGCCTCCACAAACTCCGTTTCCAATAAGGCTATGGAGGACGACCTGAGGAAGGCGCAGGATGAGTTGCGCGCGCCGCGCAAGATGATTGAGGACCAAGCGAAGGCGTCCGCCCAATCAGCAACACCGCCGGCACCGCCTCGCACGAAGGTTTGGAGCGGGTCCAACGCGTACTAATTGGACGGCCCGTAGCAAAAAAGCCCACGTCTTGATGTCGTGGGCTTTTTACATTGCGCAAGTGCATTAATTGTGTATGCTTTCTTCATACGGTTCCGGTGTTTGGTTAGGGAGGTTGCGATGGTTGATGAGGTTGTTGGCGGCGAATCCGTCAGCCCGCAACCTTGTCCTTAAGGGGGTTCTATCCTATGTATATGGCGATTTTTGAAACTCCTACTGCAGAGAACTTCGCATTTGGTGATACCCCGAAGGATGCGATCGAGGCGCTGATCAAGTTCTATCAAAAGGAGATGCAATTCCCCGAGTATCTGGCTCAGTATCGTGAGGATATTCGCGTTATCCCCGCTACGCCAGGCACGGTTGCCCATCTGGGTGTCGCCGACAAGTTCTGGCCGGCCGCCATCGGTGGTGATGATGCATCCTTCAATGAGTTGTGGGCGGAATACTATCCGGAGCGGCGCCCGGCGCCTTAAATCCTCGCGTTCGCGAGGATTTTGTTTTTCTTATAGCTCGATCCAACGCCAGTCCTCACAATCGTGAGGATTTTATTGCACGCAGGCTAAATCCATGTATAATCCTTTCGTTCGCGAGGATTTTGGAGGGTAGAATGGAAATTCCAATCAGGAAAGGTCAGGATGTAGGTCGTGTGTTGAGGGCGTTGCGCAAGTCGCAAGGGCTGCGCCAGGACGATGCCGCAGGAGCCGTCGGCGTCAGTGAAAACTTCTTGGGTAAGGTTGAGCGCGGATCCGAGTCTGTTCAGTGGGGGAAGTTGTTCCAGGTCGCGGATGCGCTAGGCGCGAAGATCATCATTGATGTGCCTGACGATTCAATTCAGCCGGAAGATCTGCCGAAGGCGGGGATGTGATGGAAATATCCCTTATTGCATCGATCAATGGCACGCAAGTAGGCACCTTGCGCGACATTGGCGGGGTGTGGGCTTTCAAGTATGCCAATGCGTGGCTGTCTGATCCGGAGAGTTATGCTTTAAGTCCAAGCATTCCCTTAACGAGTGATGAGCTGATCGACCAATCTTCAATCAGGCCGATTCAGTGGTACTTCGACAATCTATTGCCAGAAGAGGGGCAGAGGATATTGCTCGCAAGAGACGCTCACGTCAGCAATGCCGATGCATTTGGGTTGTTGATGGCGTATGGGGCTGAGTCTGCGGGCTCTCTTACATTGATGCCTGAATTTTCCAGGGAGCAGGCAGGGGGCGCTCGCCCCTTATCTGATGTCGATTTGGAAAAGAGGCTGAAGGATCTGCCTCGTGTCGCGCTTTCCCATGGCGCCGCCAAGCGAATGTCTCACGCAGGTGCGCAGCATAAGCTGGCTGTCATATCCCGTGATGGCGCGCTTTTTGAGCCGGAAGGTTCAATGCCATCCACGCATATCCTCAAACCCAACCACGATGATGCCACTTACCCCCATTCCGTGATCAACGAATTCTTCGTGATGAAATTGGCAGAGCGGCTTGGATTGTCTGTTCCGCGAGTGCATCGTCGCTATGTGCCTTCGCCGGTGTACATAATTGATCGCTTCGATCGAGTTGCGCGTAATGGCACGATGGAGCGTCTGCATGCGATCGACGCATGCCAGCTCCTCGGGATTGACCGCACCTTCAAGTATCAGCAGGGGAGCGTCGAGACCTTGGCCTTGCTGACTTCGCGGTGCCGCAATAAGATACTTTCCAAGCGCAAGATTTTTGAATGGCTGGTCTTTAATGTTCTGGTTGGGAATACTGATTCGCACCTGAAGAATCTGAGTTTCATTACAACCCATGAGGGCATATCTCTTGCGCCACATTACGACATGCTGAGTACGGCGTGTTACGAGACGCGCGCTTTTGGGGGCGAGACTTGGCCTGATCGTACGCGCCTTGCGTGGCCGATCTCTGGGTGCGAGTTCCTTGCTGATGTGGGTGGCGAGCAATTGATCTCATCAGGGATTCAATTGGGATTGTCGCGCGAAACTGCGACAAGGGTGTTGAATGCTATTTCATCCAAGATAGGTCCGGCCGCCGAATCCCTTGTGAAGGAGATTGAGGACGAAAACTCATCTTTGATCAAGAGCAATCCCGGGATTGCTCATACGCTGTCGGGAGAGATGCGATGCTTAAGGGTTATTCAACACAGCGTGATCAAAGAGACGGCGTTGCGAATTATTTCGGGGGCGAAGCCTTTGAATATCGAAAAAAGTGACGCAACACGCAACGATGAGTCGTCTTTCAAGCCGTGATTTGCATTGCGATTAGAATAGTGTATGGTTGAATCAATCACAATTTTTGCCGTACATAAAATAAGCCTGGAGATAACATGACCACCAATGAATGGCACATTGCTGCTGATAGCGAAGAATACCTTGATATCGAGAAAGAGCTGATCAGCTTTGCTGATGAGGGAAACTCATCAGTCGATCTGCGGCTGACTTTCGACAAGGCGGCGCATAGTGCCTACATGGTGCTGATGCGCCGCAATGATGACGGCAACACCAATGATGGCTTGTTGCCAAAAGAGATCAGCATGACCTGGGAGGAGGCGATCGCCTACCTGGGGGATGCGGCAAGGTTGCTGCCGTCCGGGGTGATCGCGCCGAAGGCGATTCCTGCCCCCATTGACTCGACGGATAAGGCGAATACTTTTCTGGAGAAGTTTTCTCATGGTGAGATCGATATCTATACGTCTGGCACGAATGAGGGACCTATCCACACCGCCGCGATCTTCGACTCAGATCAGGAAGATGTATTTTGCGAGGCGAGAGGGATCAATATCGATGATGTCGCCGAGTGGGTCGGTCTGCACTACAAACGCAACTTTGATGTGGAATCTGCTGAAAAGCGCTTCGAATGGTTGTGCCGTTATGCGGAATCGATCGAGTTTGACGTTCAAGCACCACCTGGGAGTCGCGTATGAAATACCGCTTGTTTGAAAAAGGGTGGGTGTCTGTTGAACGCGAGACGCCGCCACATAAGCAATCCAGATTTGATGCTTCGCATCACATCAAGAACGAGGTGCATGCCGGCTACATCATCGGGAAGCCCAGGGCCGCGGTGGGTGAAAGTGGCGTATTTTTCGGGCTGAATGAGTCGGGCGCCGAGATGACGCGCGATCACGCAGTCGAGATCGGCCTGATCTCCCCAGAAGTCGCTTTGCTTAACACGACGATCTACATCCATCCGGGTGAGAATCAATGCAATGTCTATCAGCTCCCATATCCGATGCGCCCAGGGCAAAGCCCTGCGGATCTCAACCCGGAGTATCAGGCTGACTGGCGCCGGTGCGGACTATTGAACGCGCAGCTGAAGGCGTCGTGGCTCGACAAGCATGTGTGGGCCATCAAGGATGCGGTCGAAGGGCAGATGGGCGGCACATACTTCACTGTTGATCTGCATGACTTCGGATTGCCGCTTGAGTATTTGTGTAACGACACAGGCATCTTCGAGTACGACATCTACAGGAAGGATCAGGATGCTGGGAATCGCCGTGCCGATCGCTATGTTGGAAAGATTGCGCTAAGTGAGCGTGGCGACTGGCGAGTAATGCCGGCAGTAGGAACCTTTGATGGCGGCAAGTACAACCCGTTCCATCAAAGGGGTTTCCCGGCCAGTGGGGCCTCATCGCTTTGTGAGGCTATCGCCATCATGCAGTCCAGCGATAGCGAGCTGAGTGTCTCCAGGGGGCTGCCATCATTGATTTCCAAAGGAGTTGATGCACTCGTCAACGATGGAGGCGGGCGGCTTAATGCGATTGTTGCGGAGTCCAATCGTGTTTTAGACGCAAAAGATCGCGCAATCGAGACGCTTGGCAACCATCTTTCGCCGAAGATAGATCGAGAGGATCTGGAGCGCCTCAATGTTGCCGGGGTGATCCGTGTTGTCGAGGAGTTATGGGGTCGCTGCGGCGTCGATGCCAAGGAGGCGCTGGCATCGCACCCGAATGTCGATATCGCCCTGAAGGCAAAAGCACATCTTGTCCTTGATGAGGAAGATAAGATGGAATTCATCAATCAACCAAAGTTGTAATAAATGGAGAGATCAATGGCAAGGAAAACTATTTCCGCACATGCGCTCGAATTGAATACCGTCGAGCAAAACACCAAGGCTGGCGATTTACTCGGCTTTCCGGGATTCATGTCCCACGGGGGGCGAATCCCGGATGAGGTCATCTGCGACAGCAATGGATATCCATATTTCTCATCTGGCACGATCGGTTCCAATGATGAATATGAACCCCATCCGTATTTGGTTGGATATTTGGTTAATCCAGCCAAGATCATCCAAGCGAAGATCGTCGGCGCGGCTTTGAGTGCAGAGATCGAGCTGGATCAGTTGGTGATCGATTCACCAGACCCGGACGTCGCCGCTGATTACGAAGGGCGCGCCAGGCAAGGGAAGTTCAGAATATTGCCAGCCATCGGGTCTGCCTCCTACCAATTCTACAACGACTGGAGCGGCCTGCAGTTTCGCGTAAATGCGGAAGACTCTGCGCCGGCCGTATATTGCGACGGCGAGGCGTTTTTGCTTGATTGCCGAGATGCCGTTGTAAATGGGGCGTACGCGCTTGGTGAGTGCGCGCGATACAGCGCTTTAATACTGTGTCATCGTGGGTGGGCGAGACGGATACTGACGACATGGATGATGTCTATATCACCGCTGGCGAGTTCAAGCAGGCCCTAGTTGATATCGTCCGCTCTTTTGGTATGGAAATGCCAGAGACCGCACCTGCACCTACAGCATAAGGAAATCACACATGGAAGTCAGTAAAGAGCAGATGATGCAAGTTGTCCTGGAGGCGTATCCTCGCGCCTCCAGCTTTGATGAGGCGCTTCATGAGGCGATGGATGACGGGAAGATGGGCGTGTCTCGTAAAGAGAATGGGGTGTTTCACGCGATCATGCCATGTCCGGCAGCTAGATTCGAGGATGAGCATCACGGATATGGGGCGACCCGGGAAGATGCGATCCTGCAGTGCGCGTATTTCGCCTTTGCAGGTACTTCCGAAATTCAACCCTCTTTCATGTAGGAGTCACCATGCATTAAAAGTTCGCCAAATCCCTCGCAAATTCATTTGGCATCTCGGTTGATGGTATCGACGAAATCGTTGCCAAGATCAGTGCAGGAGATTTCGACTACACGCAGGTCGAGAACGGAACCTTGATCGCGGATGCGATGAACTTGTGGGGCGATGCACGAAGCTTGGGCGAACATCTTTGATGCGGACTAGGAAGATGCATTCTGCGAATCCAAAGGGGGCGACATCGACCAAGTGGCGGAGTGGGTCGGTCAACACTACAAGAAGAACTTCGATGCGGAGTCTGCTGAGGATCGCTTCGTCCGGCTGACAAGATATGTCGAGGCGTATAAGGATCACGAATACGAAGAGTCTGCGATTGCGTCGGCACCATCTTTCTAATTAGCTTGGCAAAGATGATATACTCACAAAAAATTAAATTGAGTATAACGCCATGAAGCCATACATTGAACTTCCGCCCGTAGCTCAGCTTGCCTATGCCGAACTGTTTGATGCGAGCCTCAATGAGTCCTTGATGTTTGCGGCATCGCTTGACGGATCTTTTGGCTTTAAGGGTATCCGTGGGCGCTCTTACTGCTATTTCCAATACATGGATATGCTCGGTGCGCGCAAGCAGATCTATGTGGGTCCGGATAGTGAAAGAATACGAAGTTTTATTGATGAGTACAAATCCCGGGCGTCGTCAAACATTGGGAAACTTAGTGCTTCTGCAATCGCATTGGGGTGCGAGCAGATGCAGTTCAAGCACTATCGCGTGATCAAATCCCTGTCTGATCACGGATTCTTTCGCCATGGCGGCGTATTGGTTGGGACGCATGCGTTTTTGGCGATCTGCAATATGCTCGGGATAAAGTCCGAGGAGAATATCTATACCAATGACGTTGATTTTGCGCATGCCGGGAAAAATGTTTCGATTGCGCTGCCTTCGAACATCAAGGTCGAGACAAGGAGTGCGATTGAGGCGCTCAATATGGGGGTGATCCCATTCAGGACGATCAGCGGGAAAACCGGTGGCGGATATATTGACCCAAAGGATCCATCATTCAAGATCGATCTTTTGACGGCCATGACGAGCGACAGTGATGATCCCGTTTATATTGAGTCCTTGTCGGCCTTCCTGCAGCCATTGAAATTCATGGAGTTCTCGATGGAGGATACGACGCAGGCGGTCGTATTTTTCAATGAAAAAAGCGTCTTGGTCAATATCCCAAAGCCTGAGCGATTCGCGGTGCATAAGCTAATCGTTTCAGCGGAAAGAGAGTCATCTCAAGAGGTTAAGAGCGTGAAGGATGTTCGTCAGGCGAATGTTCTTTGCCAGTATTTGATCGATATTGGTGGTGAAAGCCTGGCGGACGCATGTAAGGAGGCGGCGGACAATGGCCCTGGCTGGAGAAAGCGCCTAACGCAAGGCGTTTTACGACTTCGAAATATCAATGAAGAAGCGGCGGATTTCATCCAGGCGGCAATGAGTGATCAACCAGCACCTCCTATCCCTTGATCTGAAAAACCATCTATTTTAATTGCTTATCGCATGGTGTATGGTTAAATCAATCACTACAAGAATGGACTATCATGAGCGCTGAAGATTTTGCCAAAAAACTACTTTCCGATGAAGGTATCCCCTCATGCGACTCGGCCTACGAGGTCTTGGTGGGATGCGTCCATCTGATCGACTTCGTCAATAACGCAAACGACGGGAACGAGGTCGAGCTTAGCGCCTCGTGGGGTCTGCTTGAGCCGCTCATCAGAGACCACATCGAATTCGTGGAAGGCACTGACTCAGTGGATATGCATGACGATATGACCCGGGCGCTTTTGCGTCAACTGGTTGATGTGATCCGCCAAGCGCAGAAGGAGGCGCAGCCCTTCGTGCTGGACAACGAGGCGGAGTGGAGGATCCTTGAAGAGGAGGCCGGGCGCTTTATGACTGACAAAGACGAGCTGTTTGTCATCGCTTCCGACAAGGAGGAAGGTTTCTGGAGTTGCAAGGATGGATGGGGTGATTTGTGTCCAGAGACATCCATTTACTCCGCCAAGGAGGCTGTAACATCCAACTTGCCTGTGTTGGGTGATTCTGATGCCAAATGGATGTCATTGAATGAGGCAATGACTGCCTACAAGAAGGAGCCTGGCATATACGGCTACTACATCGACCTTGATGAGCGTGGCGACTTCCAGGCAGATGTCCGGGATGTGAACGGCAAGACGATATTCGAGATCCGTGCCGGCGAAAGCCTTGGCGAGGATGAGTCGAGCATCTTTGATGATGGCTATATGCGCAACAAGGATGATCTGAGCGGCCTGACGGAATACATGATCGGTCTTGGCATCATCGCAGAGGGAAGTGATGTCTTGCCGATGAGTGAGTTCGAGGCACGCACCAGGCCGACCCCTTCGATGGGTTAGTGGTTGAAGTATGAGCGAGGATGATGCGTTTCTTGTGGCGGAGATGGCGGATACCGCACCTCATATGTGTCATTTTGCCCGGAGAGGCAAGTCGAGTTCGCTCTTTTAGGTGAGTGCGACAAAAATGGATACTGAGTTTGAATTGGCGCCCGCACCCGCATAAGATTTTCAACTCAGCTTGATAGTTTTTAGCAGTGAGCCTGAGTGCAAGTAATGAACATACAATATCTAGGTTGCCGGCAGTGCAAATTTGCACTATAATACCCCCCATGAGACCTCGAACATTACATGCAGTTTCAATGCGGTCGGCCGAACTTGGCGATCCGCCTCGGGATTATGCGCCGATGATGAAGCAGTACCTTGATGAGGTGGTCAATATGGCCGTCGAAGAAGTGCTTTCCTCCATTGCCCAGGAACCAGTTCCGATATCGCCGATCTTCGATGCCCATATCGCAGGTATGGCCGAGTATATTGCCGATCGCTATGCGGTTGAAAGGCCGGCATGGATTGAAGGAATGCCGCGCTTCCTGCCCGAGCCCGTATTCTTTGGCGGCCGCAGATCGCATCAGCATATGCTTGTGAGCACAAATGATGCGATGCGCCGTCGCAACCTGTTTTGCGGCGAGATCACTCTGCAGGCATTCAAGTCAAAAGGCGCTGCAAAGTGATCAAGTCGGCGCTATTCGTGTCCCTTCAGTCGTTCAAAAAACACTGCAAGCCAAATCCTGGCGCTATTGTGATCTCGATCGGCCTATCGACGGATAGGGCTCCATACATGCTGGGGTATGCCGGGTCGTTGCGCCTGGGATTCGAGGATGAGTACGAAGAGAAGCTGGGTGTGCGTGTCGGTGAGATCCCGGATTTGCACCCGGCGCACCAAAACGGCGCGCGCATCTTTTATCAAGGGAATGAACTGCCTGATTTCAATGACGCGCTCAGGGTGGTCAAATTTCTGGACCGTTATGCAGCAAAAACCGAATGTTTCGACCTGATCGTCCACTGTCAGGCCGGAATAAGTCGGTCGGCTGCGATTGCGCAATTCGCCGCAGACAAATACGGAGCACTATTGGTCGGTGCAAATCCAGACACCTCTGGCTCAAACCGTCGTTTGCTTCGGCTCCTGACTAAGGTTTCCGACGGAGTGCCTCCCAGTATTTTTATGCCGCCATCCAAACACGCCGAAAGGCCGCCACAAGAGTGTGGCGGACCATGTGGCGGCTGGTGTTAAGTGTTAATTAAACGTTGAATTGCCATGCCCAAAAAAATTAAACTGACTGCCGAACAAATATTGGATGTCCTTGTGATGATCAAGGAAAACCCCGAAATCAACACATACGAGCTTGCCAGGCGCCTTAAGGTTCCCCGGAACCGCATAAGCAATGCCGAGGCAGATGGACATTTCAAGGTTAAACGGCAAAAACATGGGTCACATCACAACTGGATGAAGTCGGCACCGCTCGGTCGCCTTGGGAAGTAAGGGGTAATCGCACTGGTTGGATGTTTTTCTATACGCGGCATGCAATTAGTGTAAGCGGCTCTGCCGCACAAATTACCAAGGAGTAAGCTGCTGCAGGATCGGGCGGCCATCAATACTTCGGTGGTTTCCGAGTTGGACAAGGTGAGCGTGACTTGGGGCGTCAAGGTTGCGGAGCAATATATTTCGGCGTTTGGCGAACTGGCCAAAGCGGGGAATACGATATTGCTCCCCGCCAATGTTGGTGATGCTGGCAGTATGGTCGCGACGGCTATGTCGGTGCTGAGCGGACTCAAGAAGGCTGCGTAGTCATAAAAGGCTGAAGCGTCCATTTTTGATCGATATATTATTACAGACGGGATTGTTGTAAAATGCGACACTAGGTAGTTTGGCTGGCTGTACGCGACGAAAGAATATCCCATATGAATGGACTGAGTGCATCCGTAAAACAGATTGGCGATATTATTGCAAAAGATATCGGCGTTAGCGGCAACACCACGGAAATGGATGGCGAGACGGTTTCTGTTGAAACTTTCTATACTGATCTTTCTGTGATGGTGTTGACTGCCGCAAAAAGGCTTTCCCTCGAGCGGAAGGCGGACATCATTCAGTATTTGACGAGGTGATTATGAGAATTGCCGCATCAGTTTTACTTTTGGCTGCTTCTGCGATGGGACATGCTTATGCGGCAAGTGCTGATTTCTCATCTGTGCCCATATCTGAGCAAAATATTGCTTTATCGAAAATGGTGGCTCAATCTCAGGTTGACGCAAGCAAGGAGTCTGCTGAGAAGACGATAAAGGATATTTGTGATCTTGGTGGCTTCAAGTGCATTAAGGCTGATGTCGATGTCGCCACGCACAGTGTGAACAATGAGGTGAAATACAACGCTGAAGCGCTATCTAAGCTGTCGCCCGATGTGCGGCGGTTCATTATCTTGCATGAGCACGGGCATAACAATCAATATCACAATCCGAACTCTGAAAAAATACAGAATGCAGCTGATAAATGGGAGCGGTCATTAAGTAATATTTCTCTCAGAAAGAATTTTTCCGACAGTATTGCCCAGTTGAACTTCAAGCAAATCGACAGTCGCTCAGATTTTACTGACGAAGAGAAGTCGTTGCTTAAAGAATATCGAGATGACTCGCATAACGATGAATACAAGGCGGATCGCGCTGCCGTGCATCAAAGCTTCTGTCTTGCTGTGATCAACAAGAAACTCGATCCCAATCAGATTTACCGCACTGCCGAGGAAGCGCTTATAACGGGCTCGATTTTGATTTATCAAAATGCGATATCGAATCCCGAGGATTACAAGTCATTGGTGTTGCAGAGTGTGAATGACCAGTTTGAAACGATTGATCACCCCAATATCTCAAATCGATTGAATGCGATTTCGGATACTGTGCAATTGCTATCCGATCGTTACAAGAGCGGCGAAAAAGTCTGCGCACAGAATCCGGTGATGGAATTTGCGCCATTCGAGCCAAGAGATACCATAAATTTTTTGGCAGCCAGAGCAGACAGACTCAAGGCGACCGATCGATCACCCGGTATGTCAACGTCATCGCCTGGCATGTCTCCGTCGTAATGAACTGCTCCACCTAAAGCGACTATTGGTGGAGTTTCTCGGTTCAGCGTCGGCGGGCTGAACCGGCTTATCACCTCGGACAGCTCTTGCCAGGTGACGTTACCGACTAACGTCGAGTATATTTGGTGAGCGATACATCACCTGGCAAGAGCCACTCGAACACATGCGGAGTGCCGGCTTCTTGTGTTGCGCGCTTGCCTCAATTCTTGATGTCAAGTCCAATGTTTCGTTCCGCTTAGTCAAAGTAGCTCATCGCAACAAATGTGGTATTGCGGTCAGTGTTTATTTGTGTACAATACGCACTTACACAAAGGAGTTGCGCAATGGCTCAAATCAATCGAGAAGGCAATGTAAGGTTTTATGCGAGCGTGATCACAAAGTATGATTGGGATATGAATGATGTGGTGGAGGTTGCATGACCGGGCCGTGCGCTAAGGCCATTGTTCGTTGCACTATTGTTTCGGTGGATGGACGCATCTTCAATGGCGACAACTCATGCCAGAACCCGCAGCCAGTATGCCCTCGATCTCCCGGCGATGGGTATGAGAAGTGCGTAAGCATCTGTCAGCAAGAATCCCATGCCGAGGTCAGTGCACTTCGTGTGGCTGATTCGGCAGCAATCGGCGCCCGCGCCTATGTCGAGGGGCGATCCTACTCTTGCAGAAAGTGTCAGGAGGCGCTCTTCGGCGCCGGGGTTGAGAGCATTTCAATTAGTGCACCCAAAGTGTGGCAAAAAAATGGCTGACAAATCGAAAATCAGATGGACTGAGGCGACCTGGAACCCAATTACCGGATGCTCTGTTGTGTCCGCCGCATGCAAGAACTGCTACGCCATGAAGCTGGCTGGCACGCGCCTGCAGCATCATCCAAGTCGTGTCGGATTGACGCAGGACACCGCGAACGGCCCGGTATGGACTGGTGATGTCCGCTTCAATGAAGGATGGCTGGATCAGCCGTTGCGCTGGAAGAAGTCGCGCAAGATATTCGTCTGCGCGCATTCCGATCTGTTTCACGAAAGCGTACCTGACGAGTGGATTGACCAGATTTTTGCGGTGATGGCACTGGCGCCTCAACACAACTTCCAGGTGCTCACAAAGCGGCCGAGGCGGATGCTCGCCTATCTCTCCTCGCAGGATCGCCGGAAAGAGTGGGCTGACTGTGCGGTGCGGCTGTGGGGCGAGAATGACCCTGACGCCCTACATGATTCGGTATATGGCGGCAGGCCATTATACACTAATGAGGCCGTTCTTCCGAATGTATGGGTCGGCGTTACTGTCGAAAATCAGGAAGCCGCCGACGAGCGCATCCCACTGCTGCTGCAAACGCCGGCAGCGGTGCGCTGGGTGAGTATGGAACCGTTGCTGGGGGCGGTCGATCTTGAGCGCGCCCGCGATATTGGCGAGACGTTGGCGTGTCACGGCAGTCTGAAACTGCTCGATTGGGTCGTCGTCGGCGGCGAGAGCGGCCCGAACGCGCGCCCGATGCACCCGGATTGGGCGCGGAGCCTGCGTGATCAATGTGCCAAAGCGGCCGTCCCGTTCTTTTTTAAGCAATGGGGCGAATGGCACACCGGCGAGTCCGTATTCCGTCAGTTCGATACATTCGAGCGATGGGTGAACAAAGCCAGCACTTGGGTGCGGGGCGGCATCTGTTTGGATGTAGATGGCCGCGAACTAAAGAATGGTGCCGACATGATGCGTGCCAGGGATGCCGGCAAATTTCCGGTAACGATCATGCATCGCGTTGGCACGAAAAAATCCGGGAATCTCCTTGATGGGCGGTTGTTCGAGCGATATCCGGAGGTTGTATCGTGACCGATCGCCCAATACCAATGAATGAGGACATGGTTCGCGCGCTGCTCGAGGGGCGCAAGACGCAAACACGAAGAGTGATCAATCCGCAGCCATATGTGGACGACATGGGCAACTTCCGCTGGAACAGGCGAAACTTCGGCCAGGATTCAGTGGGGCCCAAAGTGCAGGCTATCGCCTCGCCACTACCATGTAGTAAAACAAAGCATGTTCTGTGTAGACATGGAGGAGTTGGCGACCGGTTCTATGTGCGCGAGACGGCGCGTGTGCTGGCTGTTCGGGGCGGCATCCGCGAGATCGACATCGAATACCAGGCTGACGGCACCATTGCTACGGTTCCCTATCCTTCGCGACTTGCGCCTGCGCCGCTTGGCAAGTGTCTGGCAAATGGCACCTATCGGGAAGCCTCTCGCATTCTCTTGGAGATTGGTGACGTACGTGTCGAGCGTCTGCAGGCTATCAGCAAAGATGATGCACTGGCAGAAGGTCTTAAGGGGATCACAAAGGACGGGAAGCTGGTCAAGTATGGCATTCCTGATCGCGACGGCTATCCCGGCACCGACAACACCGGATGGGCTTGGGATCAATGGTGCGTTAACCCGGTGGATGCGTACAAAAACCTATGGAAATCGATCTATGGGCACGGCTCGTGGGATGCGAATCCTTGGGTCTGGCGCATCTCTTTTGAGAGGATTGCATCATGAGTGAATCGAATGTCGTGAAAGGGTCACATGAAAGACCATGAGAAGCGCGAGCTTGTAAATAATCTTCGTGACATCGCCGTGAAGTACGCAGGCAGCCAGCAGCTGCGCGAGAAAATTGCTCGATGTGTGCTGCCTGCGCTCGATGGCGAGTCTGGGAGAGAATTGCCGCAGATCGAGGACGATCCGGTGAGGGAATTCAAGGCGCTTTGGCACAAGAAATTCAGGCATCTGATCAACCCTCCGGGCTCAGAGAGATATCGCATCGCCTACGAGTTCTGGAAGGAATTGAGAGGGGACAATCTGTATCTGCGGATGTCCATCCAGTCCATGGAGGCACAGGTGGCGTCTCTGGAGGCTCAAGCATTAGCGCAGCAGATCTCCGGCCGGCATCCGGTCAGAAGTCAGCGTGAGGTCGATTTCGAGCGCCGCCTGCACAGATTGGAAGTCGAGCTGCCTGGTGAGTTGGTGGTTTTGAGTCGCCCGATCGGCCATCCTCAAGAGTCTGATGAGCAACTGGCGCGCCAGCAAGTTCACGTTCGCGGCTGGAATGAATGTCGCGCAGAGGTTTTGAAGCTATTGCCTGTGGATTGCGCACTCCAGAATCAGGAGAATCTGACCGCGGAACATGGTGGCGAATCCCCCATGGAGGCACCTTGAGTATCCACATTTCCATTGGCGGTGGCAGAAAGAAGCCGCGTGTTGGCGATCGCAAGGAGATTCGCGGGGTCTTGCACGAGCGGCAATTGAAGCGCGTGTATGACGCGCGAGGCAATTGCCTTGGGACCGATCATACAAATGGGCGCTATCACTACGAGTGGATTCCTGTGGGCGCGGAGAAGCGCGCATGAAGATGCTCAATAGCCCGTTCCGATGGGTTGGAGGAAAGTCCAGGTTGCGCAAATACATCATCCCGGTATTTCCGGCACATGAATGTTACGTCGAGCCATTTGGCGGTGCTGGTTGGGTGATGTTTGGCAAGGAGAGGTCGAAGGTTGAGATATTCAATGACCTCGATCAGGAGGTTGTGAATTTTTTCAGGGTGGTTAAGGGGCGGCCAGCCGATCTCCTGCAAGCCTTCAAGTGGGAAATTGTAAGTCGTGCCGAGTTCGATCGTCTGGCCGCACTTGACCCGCGTGAGCTCGACGAGGTCGCCCGGGCGCACCGCTTCTATTACATCATCATGGCTTGCTGGGGCGGGGAGTTAAAACACCCAAGGTTCCAGACAAGCATCATCGACGGGGGCGGGGCAAATAGGCTGATCGGCGCGCTTTGCGCGCTTGAGGATCGGATTGCGCCGATCCATGACAGGCTGCGATCCGTATTGATCGAGAACCTGTCATGGCAGGAGTGTATTGATCGCTATGACAGGGCGGGGGTGTTGATGTATATCGACCCGCCGTATCCTGGCAATAAATGCAACTATTTCCATAACATGCGGAGCCAATCGGACCACCTCGAACTTGCTGAGCGCCTTGCAAATACCAAATGCAAATGGGTCCTTTCTTCGTACGATCGAGAAGATATTCACATCATGTACGAAGGCTTTTGGATGATGCCACTTCGATCCATGTCTGGCATGAAAAAAAGCGATTCGACATCCAGAGTTGAGAACAAAGAGTTGCTTGTGATGAATTTTAAGCCAAATATATCGCTAGACATTGATTTAGATTGAAATTTGTGTATGACAGCCACATTCACACTAATGATTAACGGGGCAAAATGCATTTTCTGGAATGGAGTGATGAATACGAGATCGGCATACCGGAGATCGATGCGCAACACCAGGGTCTCGTCGATTGCATCAATGATCTGGCTGAGGTCAAGGACCAGCAAGATATCCGCGTAATCCAGGACGTGTTTGCCCGCCTTATAGACTACACAGTGAACCACTTCAAGTATGAAGAAGACCTCCAGGCGTCAGCTGGCTATGAGAATATCGACGGACACAAGCAGCAGCATGTGATGTTCGTTCGCAAAATGGAGACATTCCAGAAGCGCGCGGCGGTGGGTGAAAATGTCGCGATGGCAGTTCTGTCGCTACTCAAGCTTTGGCTGCTTGCCCATATTCAACGGGAAGATATGGGTTATGTCGCCGCAGTAAAGGCGGCAGCATAAAAAATAGTTGCACGAAAATTTTTCGTTAGTGTATAGTGCAAACATTCGCAACGTAATTCGAGATGAATCATGAAAACAGTCAGCGCAGCAATAAGAAAGCATACCGCCGGGCAAGGACGCCAGGGGATGTTTGTGCGCACGGATTGGAATATTGATTCATCGCGGGTTTCGGTAGGTGAGGGCTGGGAAGGATAGCTCAACCAATAAGCAGTAGATGCCGAGACCCGAGACTAAAAACCTCGGGTCTTTTGTTTTGAAGTTTTGTCCTGACCGGATACGTCCGGAATGCCCGAGAGGGATGATCAGCAGGATCGATGTTTAACAATACGGATTGCATTAAAAGAATGGCGACGATCGCCACGGGCGAAAGCCTGTTTCGGTTGATTGCCATTCTCAATGGGCCCTCCATTGCCTAACACTTACGATCCATTTTCATGGAGTCATAGTTCGTGTAAGTGATGGATAAAGGGTCCATCGAGAATGGAGCCATGGTGATGTAGCTCAGCTGGTTAGAGCGCCGGATTCATAATCCGGAGGTCGATGGTTCAAATCCATCCCTCACCACCACTCGCAATAGGTGTTGCCGTTGATGCGATGCCATCGAGGTGTGTCGTGCCGGGAGGTTTATTCCTGCTGTGGTGGCACCTATTGCAAGTGGTTCAACGATCAAGGCCCGCGGCCTACAGCGACCATCGCATTCTCCTCCCCGGAGCCTCTGTGATGGATGGATAGCGGGCCTCCTTTTTCGATCGGCATGCCGGTCAACGACTGAAACGCGGAAGTGATGAGCCGCAAAGTACGTTGTGTTGCCTATGAGGTGTATTGGTTTGCACTCTCGCTCGGATTAGCCGGCACATCACCGGTAAAAGGAGTGGGCAGGCGTGGTTCGAATCCGCGACTGGCGACATGAATAAACGTGCCAATTTCACGCGGTAGTAGCTCAATGGTAGAGCTGAAGCCTTCCAAGCTTAAGACTGGGGTTCGATTCCCCATTACCGCTCCATTGTTTCATGCGCCCGTAGCTCAGTCGGATTAGAGCATTCGGCTACGAACCGAAAGGCCAGGGGTTCAAGTCCCTTCGGGCGCTCCAGTTTCAAAACAGTTTCATGGGGGTATAGCTCAGCTGGGAGAGCGCCTGCTTTGCAAGCAGGGGGTCGTCGGTTCGAACCCGTCTACCTCCACCAATTTTGACTGGCCATTTGCCATGTCATCGATTTATGCAGAGTCGCATTCCAGCGGCCGAGCATATTGTATCAATCGGGCTGGTCACTCGAAAAGTAAATGCTGCCTCCGCGATACGGGAGGGATAAAGCACGTCACGGGATCGACTCCGGATGTAGCCACTGAACACGGGTGGGCGTGAAAAAACAACGGCGCAGTAAAAGTCTGCAGTGTGTGAATACGGATCGGTAGCTCAGCTGGTAGAGCGCTGGATTGAAAATCCAGGTGTCAGTGGTTCAACTCCACTCCTTTCCACCAATAATGCGGGAATCAAGTGGATGAATGCTGCGCCTTGATCGGCGCCCAGATCAAGCATGCTGGTTCGAGTCCAGCTTCTCGTTCCAATAAGACGCAAACAAGGAGAATGACATGGGCACAAAGACCGGTTACGCAACATTGGCCGAAGTGCGCAAGGTTAATCCATCAATATTTGATGCGGCAATACGCCGCGCGCTTCACCAGGCCGCCGATGATGTTGGCAAGAAGGTGGCTATTGAAGCGCTTTGCCAGGTCCCCGCTCTGCATACGCATCTGGCTTAAATCCACTAGCGTGGTCGCCGGCAAGCCTGAGTGCGAACCGGTGTCTGACTTTGGGCCCTTAGCTCAGTTGGTTAGAGCAGAGAACTCATAATTCTTTGGTCGCTGGTTCGAGTCCAGCAGGGCCCACCACATGAAAGGAAAGTAGGGTGAAAAAGCTGAAATTGAAGCATTTGAAGCCTCGGAACATGGAGGTTGTTGCGATGCTCAACCGACAGGGAAAAGGGCGGCATGAAAAGACATAGAAAGCCAAAAGAAGGGCTGAAAAGGTGGCTCTATTCAAGTTATCTCAACAAGCAAGTCGATTAGCGAGTCGGCTTGTTGAGATAACGAAAGGAAAATCATGAGCGGCAGTGAAGGAAAACGTCTTGCACTCATCGGAGGGCTTAGGGTGCTGTGGGTGCTTTTGTTCATTGCATTGATTGTCGATGTCTTGAAATCACCTCGTCAACAAGGCAAAGCCGAGACGCAGTATGAGTACAGAGTGGGCGAGAATGATTCTGGCTACATATACTCGATCTCGGACGGCCAGGCCATCCTCTACTCATACGGCATCAAGAAGTCCGAAAAGGACGAGAAGATTGTCGCGGAAGAGTGGACATCTGTTTCCGGTGGTGCCCCATAGTGAAGATGGGATGTGGGACAAGAGCAATCCCCCACGAGGCCATGCTTCAGCATGGCTAGTTGCGGTGAAAGACGCAGTAGCAATGCGGGTGTAGCTCAATGGTAGAGCGACTGCCTTCCAAGCAGACGACAATGGTTCGATTCCCTTTACTCGCTCCAGATTCATTTACAAGGAACTTTGAAGTGATAGGTTTGTTTCTCCTGGGCATTGTCATCGCAATCGACATTGGATTCTCCCGGCCGGACAGCAGCGCATCAAAAGATGCAGCTCCAGAATCAGTTATCACGAGAGCGCAGTAACCATGTGCCCGTAGCTCAACCGGATAGAGCACCAGCCTTCTAAGCTGGGGGTTACAGGTTCGATTCCTGTCGGGCACGCCAGTTTTGCGGTATTAGCTCAGTTGGTTAGAGTGCTGGCCTGTCACGCCAGAGGTCGCGGGTTCGAGTCCCGCATACCGCGCCAGTTTTAGATTATCGGCAGCTTGATGCTGTGCAGATCGCTTCGGCGTGACGCGAAGATAAGCATGGTGACATGCCCAAGGCGGTGAAGCTTACATAGCCGCGCTCGAAAGAGCCTATTCAAGCAAGCCTGCTCAACGTGGCGACACGGCGTTATCTGAAAAAACCGGGTGACGTAGCTGTAAAGCAAGTGCTGTGGAAAGAACGTTTCCTGATGAGCCAAAGACTTCGGTCTGCGGGAACTCAGGGGATGGAAAGTAACGGGTGGTGCCGACTCACAGCAGAGCCAAACTTGCCAGCAAGTATGACGACCGTAAGGCGTTGTATGGATGTCGGGGGAAGGGCGGCCGCAAGCTGCTTGATAATCTCCGAAGTCCTGTTGTGATTGGCGTAATCTCAGCCTTTCAACTCGCTCTCTTTGAGAGCGATCCGATAGCATTCATCAGTATTTTGTGTGTTATGCGAGATCGTTATTCAAGTTCAATTCCCTGGTAGCTCAGTCGGTAGAGTAGCGGACTGTTAATCCGTTTGTCGGTGGTTCGAGTCCACCTCGGGGAGCCAAATTCAATATAAATAAAGGTGAATGTCATGTTAGGAAGAACCAAGCAAGTCCCGGTGGAAAACTGCCGAAGGAAAAGTAATCGTGGGATTCAAGCGCGTCGTGTACATACTGCTCCCCGTGAAAAAACTGTAATCAAGATCGCTCTGATGGTTGCTGCGCTTTCAGCGGTTTTCTTTGGGTTGAAAGTAGCCTAAAGAAGATTCAATCTGTAGTCTCGCCTGCCATGTGTAGGTCGAGCATCCGCATCTGTTGTGTGGAAACATGCGGCAGATGCAGCAAACGCCAGGCATGCGCTGCTTACCTCCCGGTATGT